>JACCDN010864224.1_pt1 | contig 133520 bp, 122 predicted proteins | sample 7441691 | NCBI WGS metagenome assembly JACCDN01 (sample SAMN15323439, study PRJNA562643) | freshwater metagenome | isolation source: river surface water | place: USA:Blue River Watershed | collected 2017-08-16 | reverse complement strand
TCTCGTAGAACTCACGGGCACGCAGCTCGGTCAGCAGACCGGTTTTTTCAATGCTGCGCTTGAAGCGACGCATGGCGACTTCGAACGGCTCGTTTTCTTTAACGCGAATGGTGGTCATGGATGAAAAGTATCTGTTTAAACTGCAGAGCCGAAGATTATACCAGCCGAAGGCCGATATAGGAAGCGGCGCAATGAACCGGTCGGAAAGCCGCAGCCTGCCTCGTTTTGATTCCAAACTGGCATCGCATTCGGGTCTGACCCGGAGCAAAACGAGCGTGCCGAGCTTTTTCGGCCAGATCCGGGTCAGACCGCCTGACCTGCAGCGACGCCTGACGCCCAGGCCCACTGGAAGTTATAGCCACCCAGCCAGCCAGTCACATCGACCGCCTCACCAATGAAATACAGCCCCGGCACCTTCTGCACCATCATGCTTTGCTGCGACAGTGCCCTGGTATCCACCCCGCCCAGCGTCACCTCGGCCTTGCGGTAACCCTCGGAACCGTCCGGGGTGATGGTCCAGCGGTTCACCGCATCGCCGAGTTTCCTCAAGGCCTTGTCCGCCAGATCAGGCACCCGCGCATCGGTCGCAAATCCATGCGCCTGCAACAGCCCCTCGGCCAGCCGGGTAGGCAGGTGTTGCGACAGCCAGTTTCCGAGCGTCTTTTTTATCTGCGTCTTGCCTTCAGTGAGCGCTTGCCCGATATCCAGCCCGGGCAGCAGATCCAGCGTCAGCGCGGCGCCGTCGCGCCAGTAGCTGGAAATCTGCAGCACCGCAGGGCCCGACAGACCGCGGTGCGTGAACAGCAAGTCTTCACGGAATTGCCCGCGCGCGTGCTTGTCCTTTTTGTCGCCGGTCGCAATATCGACCTCCAGCGAGATGCCGGCCATGGCGACAAAGGACTGCCAGCCTTGCATGTCGAAGGTCAGCGGCACCAGACCGGCGCGCGGCTCGATCAATGGCACATCGAACTGCTTCGCGATACGGAATGCGAAATCGGTGGCACCGATCTTCGGGATCGACAAGCCGCCGGTCGCAATCACCAGCTGCTGTGCCAGCAGCGCCCCCTGGCTGGTAGCGATGCGAAAAGCCTCGCCTTCCCGGGTGACGCTCGCGACTTTGGCCGGCATCAGCCATTGCACGCCACCGGCATCGCATTCGGCCTTCAGCATCGCGATGATGTCTTCGGCCGAACGGTCGCAAAACAACTGGCCCTTGTGCTTTTCATGAAACGGAATCCGGTAGCGCTTCACCAGATCGATGAAATCCTGCGCGGTATAGCGCGACAGTGCGCTGCGACAGAAATGCGGGTTCTGCGACAGGTAATTGGCCGGACCCGCATCCACATTCGTGAAGTTGCAGCGACCGCCGCCGGAAATACGGATTTTCTCGGCCAGTTTCTCAGCATGGTCGATCAACACGACGCTGCGACCACGTTGTCCCGCAACTGACGCGCACATCATGCCGGCGGCGCCGGCGCCGATCACCGCGACATCAACGCTACGGCTCATGCAGCGCCCGGCACAGAGTCGCCCACGGCGCTGCGCGCAAGGCTCCCGCAACCGTCAGCCTTGAGTCGCTTCGCAATGCGCAGGCATTGTGCGACCTGGTCCGCAATCGGGGCCGGAATCGCTTGCTGCCCTTGCAGCGCTTCGGCGATCCACGCAGCGGTCGTGGCCGCATCGCTGGCGGCCGGCAGCGGCGGCATGTCATCGACGGGTTGCTGACGCTCGATCAACTTGGTCGCTTGATGGTTGTGGAACCAGGTCACCGCCTGTGCACGTTTCGCATGGGCGACGGTTTCGCCTTCGATGCCGCGCATCAGGAACACATCGCCGCGCTCGGCCGGCGCTTGCGTGCTGAAGTACTCGGTCAGCATCGTCAGGTATTCGGGATGGGTGTAGGACACCAGACGCAATGCGGGCTGCGCGAACGGCTGCATGATCTTCACCAGCGTATGCGTGGAATTGCGCAGGCCCAGCACGCGCCGCACTTGCAGCAGCGTGTGCAGTTGGGGAGCCAGCGCCTCGATGGGGATAAAGGCTGGCTCTCGACGTGCGAAAGCGGCAGCGATGTCGGCGCGACTGCCGGCGGCTTGGTAACCCATCGCGTGAAGGATTTCCGCTGTCGTCACGCGACCCGGATCGGTGCTGACGCCATGCACGAGCACCGGCACACCTTCGCGCGCCAGCAACAATGCAAGCAAGGGCGTCAGATTCGGCATCTGCCGGGAGCCGTTGTAACTGGGGATCACGACCGGTGCGTACGCTGAATCCGGTGCAGCGATACGCTCGAAGCTGGCCTCGGCTGCGTCCAGAAAGCCTGCAATCTCGGCCACGGATTCACCCTTGATACGCATGCCGATCAGGAAGGCACCCATTTCCATGTCGGACACGCGGCCCTGCAGCAGCGCGACATAAATGGCCCGTGCGTCGTCGCGCGACATGTCACGCGCACCTTTCTTGCCACGGCCTACTTCACGAATAAAGGGTGCGGCGATGAATCGGTCTTCGGTATTTCGGATTTCTGCAGTCATCACGCAAGGGTACTACGAAGCGCGGACCTTACGCTCAGCAGGTGGCGCTCCTGGCCTTCACGATGCGCTTGAGTTCCGGCACGCAGGAACCGCAGTTGGTTCCGCATTTGAGCTTCTGCTGCAGTATCGCCAGGCCATCCATGCCTGAGCCTGCGTTCAAAGATCCTGCTTCATTCGCTGATGCCAGCACAGCAGTGATATCGCTTTGAGCGACATTGAAGCAATTGCAGATGATCTTGCCACGTTCCCTGAAGCCTTGCGGTGCGGTCGCTGTTGGCTGCAGCAACTGGCGACCGAGCTCCGCGACCGGGTGGCTGTCTTCGAGGAAGGCGCGCAGCCAGCGCTCAGCCGCGACATCACCGGCCAGCGCAACGGCAGCCAGCTTGCCATCGGCTACGCGCACGCGGCGCGACACGCTGCGCCGTGCATCGTCATAGCGCAGCACTGCCATATCGTCCAGCGCAAAGGCTTGCAGGATGTCGTCGATGCCGACTGCGGTCTCATTCGCCGCGCGCAGCAGCACGCCAACCTTATCGCGACCAAACAGCGTAGCCGACGCAAAAGCAAAATCTTTCATTCGTGCGCGCAACGCCAGCTGCAGGGCCAAGACCTGCTCCTGCGCGACCCAGCCGAACGCGAGTAGGCGCCACGGCAATTCCACCTTCTTGACCGCTACCGCTGCATATTTAAGTTCGGGCTGTTTGGATACCGGATCGAAGGCCGGCGAGGTCAGGCCATTGACGCCATGGCTGTCGCGGCCGGACAAATACTCCTCGCCCCAATGCATGGGCAAGTAGACCTGGCCACCGCGCAGCTCATCACTGGCCTGCACCGGCAGGATCTGCTTGCCGCGGCGGCTTTTCAGTTCGACCAGATCGCCGTCGGCCAACAGTCGGCGCTGCATGTCATCAGCGGCCATGAATAGCATTGGCTCCGGCGCGTGGGCGAACAGTTGCGCCACCGTGCCGGTGCGGCTCATGCCATGCCACTGGTCGCGCAGACGACCCGTATTGAGCTTGAACGGGAAGCGCGAATCCACGCTGTCAACCGGAGGCTGATAGCGGGTGTTCGCAAATGTCGCGCGGCCGCTCGCGGTCGGAAAGCGACCATCTTCATACAGACGCTGGCGCCCGGCCCTGGCACCTTCCGGATACGGCCATTGCTGCGGCCCCTGCGCCGTCAGCATTGCATAGGACAAGCCGGCGATATCAAGGTCACGCCCGCGCGTCGATTCTCGGTGCTCGTTCCACACCTGCTCCGGCGTCGTGTAGGGGAACAGCGTACGCGCGCGGCCCAGCAATGTTTCGATGCGGCGCGCTATGTTCACCACGATTTCCCAGTCATGCCGCGCCTGGCCCGGCTTGTCCAGTACCGTCTGCACGCGCGTGATGCGGCGCTCGGAATTGGTGACCGTGCCGTCTTTCTCGCCCCAGCTGGTCGCCGGCAGCAGCACATCGGCATACGCCGCCGTGGCGGTGGTCGCGTACGCTTCCTGCACGATCACGAGCTCGGCTTGGTCGAGCGCTTCGCGCACCAGTGCCTGCTCGGGCAGGGATTGTGCGGGGTTGGTGCAGGCAATCCACAGCACTTTGATGTCACCGTTACGCACGGCCTCAAACATCTCGATCGCAGTCTTGCCCGGCGTCGCAGGCACCGCGTCCACCCCCCACAGCGCAGCGACTTCGGCACGGTGCACGGGGTTCGCAAGCTCGCGGTGCGCAGACAGCAGGTTCGCGAGGCCACCGACTTCACGTCCCCCCATCGCATTCGGTTGCCCGGTCAGCGAAAACGGACCAGCGCCGGGCTTGCCTATCTGCCGCGTGGCCAGATGCAGATTGATCAGTGCCGCATTCTTCGCGGTACCGGCTGAACTCTGGTTCAGACCCTGACAGTACAGGGACAATGCCGCCTTCGCCCGGCCAAACCAGCGCGCCGCCGTCACCAGATCGTCTTCGCGGATACCGCAAGTCTGCGCAACGAAAGCTGGCGTGTAATCACGCACCGTCGTCTTCAGCGCCGCGAAACCTTCGGTATGGTTCGCGATGAAATCGGCATCGATCAAGTCTTCCCACAGACACAGATGCAGCATGCCGTTGAACAGCGCGACATCCGTGCCCGGCAGAATGGGCAGGAACAGGTCGGCGTCGCGTGCGGTGTCGGTGCGTCGCGGATCGGCGACGATCACTTTCAGGTGCGGATTGTTGCGGCGCGCGTCCTCGATACGCCGATACAGGATGGGATGCGCATACGCGGTGTTGGAGCCGGCAATGAAGATCAGGTCTGCATGGTCGATATCTTCATAGCAGGCCGGCGGCGCATCGGCGCCCAGCGTCTGTTTGTAACCGGCGACGGCGCTTGACATGCACAGCCGCGAATTGGTGTCGATATTGTTCGTGCCTAGCAAGCCCTTGCAGAACTTGTTGAACACATAGTAATCCTCGGTCAGCAATTGCCCGGACACATAAACGCCGATCGCATCCGGCCCGTGCGTGCGCAGCGTGGCCGCGATCTTGTCAGCGACATGCTGCTCGACTTCATCCCAGCTGGCCGGTGCGCGCCTGTCGTCGCGCGTGCGGCGCAACTGCGGCTGCAGCAGTCGTGCCTGTTGCTGCAGGACCGGCTGCATCGTCAGGTGCAAGGTACTGCCCTTGGTACACAGACGACCAAAATTTGCCGGATGGTCCGGGTCACCGCGCACCGCCGTGATCTGCGTGCCATCGGTGGTCGCGATGATGCCGCAGCCGGTGCCGCAGTAACAGCAGGTAGTCTTGATGTCGCGAAGCTTGCTGACGTCGATGGCGCTCATGCGGCGGCTTGAGCTCCGGCCATCAGTTCATCGGCATCAAGGAAGACCTTGCCATCCTCGATCTTCACGCTGAATGTCTGCGTGCAGCCTTCGTCCGGCATCACCGCGCAACCGGTCGGCAATTCAATGTTCCAGTTGTGCAGCGGGCAAGCGACGCGCTCACCGAAAACAATGCCCTGCGACAGCGGGCCGCCCTTATGCGGGCATTTGTCGAGCAGCGCGAAGACTTTGTCCTCGCTGTTGCGGAAGATCGCGACATTATCCGCATGCGCGCGGTTGACAACGCGCGCGCCGAGCACCGGGATGTCGGCGACAGCGCAGATGGGTTTCCATTGTGGGGTCATGTTTATCCTCGTTTAGGCAGACAGTTGCTGGAACTGGCGCGCATCGACATGCGCCTCGACCTGCTGGTGCCAGGGGTCAGGCTCACCATCGAGCGAGAACAACAGTCGCTCGTACAAGGCCTGGCGGCGCTCGTGGTCGTCGAGGATGGTTTTCTTCACCTGCTCAAGGCCAACACGGGCGATGTAGTGCACGGTACGCTCCAGGTACCAGCCCTCTTCGCGGTACAGCTGCAGGAAAGCGCTTGCATATTCCAGTACTTCCTCATGCGTCCTCAGCTTGCAGAAGAATTGCGCAACCTCGGTCTTGATGCCGCCATTGCCGCCGACATAGATCTCCCAACCCGAATCGACACCGATCACACCGACATCCTTGATGCCGGATTCGGCGCAATTGCGCGGACAACCGGAGACCGCCAGCTTCACCTTGTGGGGCGCATACATACGCGCCAATGCGCGTTCGAGTTGCTGCCCCATCAGCGTCGAATTCTGCGTGCCGAAACGGCACCATTCGGAACCGACACAGGTTTTCACGGTGCGCAAGCCTTTGGCGTATGCGAGACCAGACGGCATGCCGAGGTCTTGCCAGACCGCCGGGAGGTCTGCCTTTTTCACGCCCAGCAAGTCGATACGCTGGCCGCCGGTGACTTTCACGGTCGGGATCTGGTACTTGTCGACCACATCGGCAATGCGGCGTAATTCCGTTGCATTGGTTTCGCCACCCCACATGCGCGGGATCACAGAATAGGTACCGTCCTTCTGGATATTAGCGTGCGCGCGTTCATTGATGAAGCGCGACTGCGGATCATCCTTCGCTTCGTGCGGCCAGGTCGAGATCAGGTAATAGTTCAGCGCCGGGCGGCAGCTTGCGCAACCGTTCGGCGTCTGCCATTCCATGCGCTGCATCACGGCTGGAATGCTGAGCAGCTTGTGCTCGCGGATCGCATCGCGTACTTCCTGGTGCGTATGCAGGGTGCAGGCGCACATGGATTTGGTTTTTGGCGATGCCGAATAATCGCCGCCCGCTGTCGATGCCAGAATTTGCTCCACCAGACCGGTGCACGAGCCACAGGACGCGGATGCCTTGGTGTGCTTCTTCACATCGTCCAGCGTGAACAAGCCTTTTTCCTTGATCGCCTTCACGATGCTGCCCTTGCACACGCCATTGCAGCCGCAGACTTCGGCGCTGTCTGGCATGGTCGCGGCCTGATTGAAGCCTTCATGACCGGTATCGCCCGGGCGGCCGAGGTTGGCTTCGCCGAACATCAGCGAATCGCGGATCTCGGCAATGTTCTTGCCCTCGCGTAGCAGACGGAAATACCAACTGCCATCGACCGTGTCGCCATACAGGCACGCACCGACCAGCTTGTCATCCTTGATCACCAGCTTCTTGTAGACGCCACCGATCGGGTCGGACAGCACGATTTCCTCGGTGCCTTCGCCGCCCATGAACTCACCGGCAGAGAACAGGTCAATGCCGGTCACTTTCAGCTTGGTCGATGTGACCGAGCCCTGGTAACGACCGATGCCGAAGTTGGCCAAGTGGTTTGCACACACCTTCGCCATCTCGAACAAGGGTGCGACCAGCCCGTATGCCATGCCGCGGTGGTTCACGCATTCGCCGACGGCGTAGATACGCGGATCGAAAGTCTGCATCGTGTCATTGACCACAATGCCGCGATTGCAGTGCAGGCCGGCCGATTCAGCCAACGTGGTATTCGGGCGGATGCCCACCGCCATCACCACCAGGTCGGCCGGTCGCTCGCTGCCATCGGTGAACCGAATCGCCTTCACGTGGCCGTGCTCGTCGCCGACCAGTGCCTGCGTATTTTTTTCGAGCAGGAATTCAAGGCCGCGATCTTCCAGCGACTTTTGCAGCATTTTGCCGGCGACCGGATCCAGCTGACGCTCCATCAACCAGCCCGGCAGGTGCACCACCGTGACGTTCATGCCGCGCAGCTTCAGTCCGTTCGCGGCTTCCAGGCCGAGCAAACCACCGCCGATCACGATCGCATGCTTTTTCGTCTTTGCGGCCTCGATCATCGCTTCGGTATCGGCGATGTCGCGGTAGCCGATCACGCCCTGCAATTCCTTGCCGGGCACCGGCAGCATGAAGGGATTGGAGCCGGTGGCCAGCAACAGCCGGTCATAGTCGGCCGTGGTGCCGTCATCTGCAACCACGATGCGCCGTGCGCGATTGATTTGCGTGATTTTTTTGCCGGTATGCAGCGTGATGTGATTGTCCGCATACCAGTCCAGGTCATTCAGGATGATGTCCTGTACCGTTTGCTCGCCGGCGAGCACCGGCGACAACAGGATGCGGTTGTAATTCGGATGCGGCTCGGCGCCGAATACGGTGATGTCATAGATATCAGGTGCGATCCTGATCAGTTCTTCGAGGGTGCGCACGCCGGCCATGCCATTGCCGACCATGACCAATTTCAGCTTCTTCATTAAAGCTCCTGCAAATGTTCAGCTCCGCCATTGGAGCTGTGTGAATCAGAGTCATCCCACCATTAGCAAGAGCAGTGCCAGTTAAAACACGAGGTATTCGCGCTGATTCGGCTGCATTCGATCGCACGCTGCACCGAAAGAAGGATGAAGCAAGGCATAGCGCATGAGGTATCGCACCCATAAGGTGCGACAACGGAGCGCATCGCCACGAAGCAGCGCACCGAAGCGCCGCGATGTGCGTTGATGAACCGGATGCGCACGACGAACGCGCAAAATTCAGCGATAACGACATGGCATAGCGCTTGCGTTAACGAGGGCTGGACTCAACCTCAAGGCAATGGAGCCATGAACAAATCATCTTTCTGCAAAGCCGGGCACGCACCGACGCTGCTCGCATCATTCTTCTATTTCGATCTGAGTTTCATGGTGTGGGTATTGCTCGGCCCGCTCGCGGTGCAGATCGCGACTGACTTGCAACTGAGCCCCGCACAAAAAGGCTTGATGGTGGCCACGCCCCTGCTGGCCGGTGCACTGCTGCGCATCGTGATGGGGGTGCTGGTCGATCACCTGAAGCCGAAAAAAACAGGACTGATCGGTCAATTGATCGTGATCGCCAGTCTGTTCTGGGCGTGGCAAGCCGAACTGACCCAGTTCAACCACCTGCTGACGCTGGGTGTGCTGCTCGGCGTCGCCGGCTCGGCCTTTGCGGTCGCGTTGCCGCTGGCATCGCGCTGGTATCCCCCCGAGCACCAGGGAACAGCGCTCGGCATCGCCGGTGCCGGAAACTCGGGTACTGCGTTTGCCGCACTGTTCGCACCCGGCCTCGCGATTGCATTTGGCTGGCAAAACGTGTTCGGCCTGGCGCTGATTCCCCTGTTGATCGCGCTGGCGGTGTACATGGTCTTCGCGAAGGATGCGCCGTCGTCACCGCCACCGAAATCTCTCAGTGAATACCTGAAAGTACTGAAGGACAAGGATGCGTGGTGGTTCATGTTCTTTTATGCCGTCACCTTCGGCGGTTTTTCCGGCCTGGCGTCATCGCTGACCATTTACTTCAACACGCAGTACGGCCTGACGCCGGTGATGGCGGGTTATTTCACCGCTGCGTGTGTCTTTGCTGGTTCACTGGTGCGCCCGCTCGGCGGCCGCCTGGCCGATCGCATCGGTGGTATCAAGACGCTGTCGATGATGTACCTGCTGGCGGCACTGTTCCTGTTCATTGCCAGCATCGGCTTGCAGTCGGCTTCGGGCGCGGTGGTGGTGTTTGTGCTGGCGATGCTGGCGCTCGGCACCGGTAACGGCGCCGTGTTCCAGCTGGTGCCGCAACGCTTTCGCAAGGAAATCGGCACCATGACCGGTCTGGTCGGCATGGCCGGCGGTATCGGTGGCTTCTACCTTGCTTCGAGCATGGGCTATTCGAAGCAGATGACGGGCAGTTACCAGCTGGGGCTGTCGATTTTTGCGGCGCTGGCGGTGCTGGCACTGCTGGGCCTGTCGTCGGTGAAGGGCCGCTGGCGCACCACCTGGGGCAGTGCCGCGATGACGACCGCGAAGATCTGATCCGCGTCCGCTTCGCCCGTCACTGAAAGAAGACCGGCTACCATAGCGGTCTTCTGCACGGTCATTCCGCCTACCTGCCTGCCATGCCGCTCATCTTCACCGCCGCCCATCATTCGCAAACCGGACTGCGCGACCAGAACGAAGATTTCGTTGGCATCGTGACGCCATCCGAACCGGAGATCTCGACCAAGGGCATCATCGCGGCGGTAGCCGATGGCGTGTCCGGCAGTGCGGGCGGCCGCGAAGCGGCCGAGTACACGGTGCGCGGCTTGCTCACCGATTATTACGCGACGCCCGATACCTGGCCCGTCACGCAATCGCTGGACCGCGTGATCAAGGCCATCAACAGCTGGGTGCAAAAGCAGGGCTCTGTGCGCGCCGAAGCCGGCGGCATGGCCACCACACTGACAGCGCTGGTGGTACGCGGCAGTTTTTATTTCTTTGCGCATGTCGGCGACACGCGGCTCTACTTGCTGCGCAACGGCACACTGAAGCGACTGAGCACCGACCATGTGTGGGACCGGCCCGAGATGCGCCATGTGCTGACGCGTGCGATCGGCCTCGATTCGCAACTGGCGATTGACCATGGGATGGGCGAGCTGCAGGCGGGCGATATCTTCCTGCTGGCTTCCGACGGCGTGTGGGGGGCATTGCCGGAGTACGATCTCAGCTGGCATTTGTCGACGCTGGCCGAGCAGCCCGATACGCCGGATGCGACGGCCAGGTTGCTGGTCGATGCCGCGCTCGCCGCCGGCTCGAAAGACAATGCGAGCGCAATCGTGGTGCACATCGCGCAACTGCCGGAAGAAAACCTGCGCGATGCCTTGTCCGGATCGCAGCAATGGCCGGTACCGCCAAGGCTGAAGCCCGGCCAGTCGATCGATGGGTATCAGGTCGAAGCGCTGATCCATGAATCGCCGACCACGCTGCTGTATCGCGTGCTGGATCCGCGCACGCAGCGCAAGCTGGTGCTGAAGACCCTGCATCCGGACCGCGCGAACGACCCGCAGGAAATCAGCGCGTTTGCGCATGAAGAGTGGCTGGCCAAGCGCGTGGTCGCGCGCTTCTTCCCGCAGGTGATCGCGCCGGATGAACGTCATTACCTGTATTTCCTGTCGACCTGGCATCCGGGCCATACCTTGCAGGCACTGCTCGATGCAGGCGGTCATCTGACGGTGCCGGACCTGGTCACGCATGCGACCAGGATCACGCGCGCGATCGGTGCGCTGCACCGGCGCAGCATCCTGCACCGGGACATCAAGCCCGCGAATATTCACCTTGGCGATGATGGCGAGTTGCGGGTGCTGGATCTCGGGGTTGCGCAATCCGGCATCGAGGCCGGGCAACCCGACCTGTCGCCGCAGGCAGGCACACCGTCTTTCCTCGCGCCCGAGCAACTCGACGGTGCGCCCGCGTCCCCGCAGACCGACCTGTATGCGACCGGTGTCACGCTGTACTACGCGCTGACGCGGCATTACCCGTATGGCGAGATGGAGCCCTTCCAGCGGCCGCGCTTCGGCGAGCCGGTGCCCCCCGGCCGCTACCGGCCAGACCTGCCCGCCTGGCTGGAGAACCTGTTGCTGAAGGCAGTGGCAAAGCAGCCGGCCGATCGCTTCGAGACGGCCGAAGAAATGCTGCTCGCGCTGGAGCGCGGCGCATCACGGCCCTTGCAGGCGCCGGCGCCGCAGCCGCTCGCGACGCGCGACCCGCTGGCCCTGTGGAAGGTGGTCGGTGCGATCTCGCTGGTAGTGAATCTGTTGCTGCTGTATCTGCTGGTGGTCAGCTGAGCAGGCGACTGACGCCCCGCCCCAAAGCAGGGCTCGGACTCGGGCGCTGGCTCGCGCTGCGCACCATCGCGGCACGCCGGCGGATGACACGCACCTTTGCGGCGCGCGCTGCGTTCAGCCCAGCAGTTCGGCCACGTCCAGCATGCGCTGTGACACATCGACCAGTTTCAGGTTCTTGTCCATTGCCAGCCGGCGCAGCTTGGCATAGGCCTCGTCTTCGCTGCACTGCTGGCGCTCCATCAGCAAACCCTTCGCACGTTCGATGATCTTGCGCTCGGCCAGCTTGTTGCGGGTCTCCTCCAGCTCCGAACGCAACGCTTCTTCGACCCGGAAACGGGTCACGGCCACGTCCAGCACCGCTTTCACGCGGTCAGCCGACAGGCCGGCCACCACATAAGCCGACACGCCGGCGCGTATCGCCTCGTGCATTTTTTCGCGGTCATCGTCTTCCGTGAAGCAGACGATGGGGCGGCGCGCGCTGGCGGTGGCCGCCACCACCCGCTTCAAGGCCGCGTCGGATTGTTCATCGACGATGATCAGATCGGGCTGCAGCTTCGCGATCTGCGCTTCGAGGTCATCCGAAGGCGGCAAGGCGGCGAGGATGTTGTAGCCGTTCTCCAGCAAGCCGATGCGCAGCGCGCGGGCGCGGTCGGCTTGCTCGATGGCGGCATCGTCGGCGCCATCGGGCGCCACCAGCGAGTTCACCACGACGATCTTCAGTCTTCTTGAATCATTCATCATTTGATAATCCGTGTCGGATGGTCGTGCCCGGCGGTGTCTGCCATGGGTGATATTGGCAGTGAGCGAAGGGCCAGGCCGGACCTGCTCTACAATACGCACCTCGCAGATGCATCTGCAAAAACCTTGCCACCTCCCCACCGCATGTTAGTCCTTGGCGTCGAATCCTCGTGCGACGAAACCGGCCTCGCGTTGTACGACACCGAGCACGGCTTGCGCGCGCACGCGCTGCATTCGCAAATCGCGATGCATGAAGCCTATGGCGGCGTGGTGCCGGAACTGGCGTCGCGCGACCACGTACGGCGCGCGCTGCCCTTGCTGGAACAGGTGATGGCCGACAGCGGCGCCGCACTCGCCGACATCGATGCGATCGCGTACACGCAAGGGCCGGGTCTGGCCGGCGCGTTGCTGGTCGGCGCATCGGTCGCGAACGGGCTGGCGCTGGCGCTGGACAAGCCGGTGCTGGGCGTGCATCACCTCGAAGGCCACTTGTTGTCGCCCTTGCTGTCGGCAACGCCGCCGGCGTTTCCTTTCATAGCGCTGCTGGTATCGGGCGGTCACACCCAACTGATGCGTGTCGACGGCGTGGGCCGCTATGCACTGCTGGGGGAGACGCTGGACGACGCTGCGGGTGAAGCATTCGACAAGTCCGCCAAGCTGCTCGGGCTCGGCTATCCGGGCGGGCCGGCGATTTCACGGCTGGCCGAGTTCGGCGATCCCGGCGCATACAAGCTGCCGAGGCCGATGCTGCATTCGGGGAATCTGGAATTCAGTTTTTCAGGGCTGAAGACTGCCGTGCTCACCCTGGTCAAGCACCGGACCACCCCTCTGTGCGAGCAGGACAAGGCCCATATCGCGCGCGCGTTCGTCGATGCGATCGTTGAAGTACTGGTCGCGAAGTGCCTGAAAGCCTTGAAGGACAGCGGCATGAAGCGTCTGGTGATTGCCGGCGGTGTCGGCGCGAACAAGCAATTGCGTGCTGCGCTGGATGCAGCAGCGGCACGCAAGCGCTTCCAGGTGTTCTATCCCGAACTGGAACTGTGCACCGACAATGGCGCGATGATTGCGTTCGCCGGTGCCCTGCGGCTACAGCAACACCCGGCAGCCGCACGCAAGGAATATGGCTTCAATGTGAAGCCGCGCTGGCCGCTGCACGCGATCGACGGCTGACGCGTTGCTGGCGCGAGGCGCCTGGCGGTCAGCCCTGGCCCCGATCCGTATCCTGAGTCGCTGGTCCGGCAGCTTGCGAAGTCTTGTTCTCGGCCGCCTGCGCATTGGCCCTGAGCCCTTGCCGCAAGGTTTCGATCGCCTGCTGCGTCGCTTCCGGCTTGCGTCCGATCCGGCTTTCCTCGCCGGCCAGCAGCTTGCGAATATTCGCGCGATGGCGCCAGATCAGCAGCGCACTCATCAGCGCGACCACGACACTCAGGCTGTTCAAACCAAACAGCAACACACAATAGAACGCGGCAAACAACGCCGATACCAGCGCCGCCAGTGAGGAGTAGCGGAACGCGTAGGCAATGATGATCCACGAGCACAGCGTGGCTGCGCCCAGTGCCGGGTTAATGCCCAGCAGCACGCCGAGTGCCGTCGCGACGCCCTTGCCGCCCTGAAAGCGGAAGAACACCGGCCACAAATGGCCAACGAACACGGCCAGCGCGACCAGTGCAATCGTGTCGCGGCCGACACCGAGGAACTCGCTGTAGTACAGCGTGAAGGCAACCGGTATCCAGCCCTTCACGCAATCGCCCAGCAGGGTCAGCAAGGCCGCCAGCTTGTTACCTGTCCTCAGTACATTGGTCGCACCCGGGTTGCCGGAGCCGAAATTGCGCGGATCTTCCAGACTGAACAAGCGGCTGACGATGATCGCGAACGACAGCGAACCAATCAGGTAGGCCAGCACGACGAGCAGCAAGGTATTCATGAATTCCCCAATGGTTGGATGCGCGACATTATGCACGAGGGACGTGCAGACACTCAGCCGCGGGGGTGATGGTGGGCGTGGATCTGTTTCAAGCGCTCGCGCGCGACATGGGTATAAATTTGCGTCGTCGAGATATCCGCATGCCCGAGCAACAGCTGCACCACGCGCAAGTCTGCGCCATGATTGAGCAAATGCGTGGCAAATGCATGGCGCAGCGTGTGCGGCGACAGTGGCGCATTGATGCCGCCGCGCAGCGCGTATTTCCTGATCAGGGTCCAGAACATCTGGCGCGTCATCGGGCCGCCGAGCGCGGTGACAAACAGGGCATCGGAAGATTTGCCGGACAGGATGACGCCGCGCGCATCGGCCAGATAACGCTCCATCCAGCGCCGCGCTTCTTCACCAAAGGGTACCAACCGCGTCTTGTTGCCCTTGCCGGTAATGCGCAGCACGCCCTCGTTCATGCCGACTTCGATGGTCTTGATCAACACCAGCTCTGAAACACGCAGGCCGCTTGCATACATCAGCTCCAGCATCGTGCGGTCACGCAGGCCGAGCGCGGTGTTCACATCGGGCGCGGCCAGCAGCGCTTCGACATGCTGCTCGGACAGGGTCTTGGGAAAACGTGGCGGCTGTTTCGCCGACTTCAGCTTCAGACAGGGATCGGCCGCGATGCGGTGCATGCGCAGCGCGTATTGGTAGAAGCGCCTCAGTACCGCGAGGCGCCGGTTCGATGAGGTGGCCTTGCTACCCGCATGCCGGTACGCGAAATAGCCATTCAGATCCACCTCGTTGGCGTCATACAGCGTCTTGCTGCGTTGCGTGTGCAACCAGTCGGCAAACAACAGCAGGTCACGACCATAGGCGTCGCGCGTGTTTTGCGACAGCCCGTCTTCCAGCCACAGCATGTCGCAGAACTCGTCGACGATGGCCTGTCCCGGCCGCAGGTCGTCATCCGCTGAGCCCGCTGAAGCCACAGCCGCCGGACGTCGTCGTGTCGCTGCCATCAATAGCCCGGCACCTGTTCATGGCGCAGCAACCAGCGCTTCACGTCGTGATGGAAACCACCGTCGTGCAATGCATAGCCGCCAAAACCGCCAATACCGCCGGTGGCCGTCACGCGATGACAGGGGATCGCGACCGGGAACCAGTTGGCGCCGCAAGCCTGGCCGACCGCACGCGGCGCGGAGCGAATCAGTTTCGCGACCTGGCCATAAGTGAGCACCTCGCCACGCGGGATCGCGCGAATCACGTTCCAGACCTTGCGCTGATGCGCGGTGCCGACGTCGGGCAAGTCCAGCGTGAACAGGAAGTCGGGGTCTTTCAGGTAAGCACGCAGTTGCGCCGCGACTTCTTTCGCCAGAGGGTCGCGTGCAGGCCGCGCGTCATAGCTGTGCGGCAGGTAGCTCAGCTCTTTCAGCTGACCGCCCTCGATGCGTATGCCGATGCCGCCGAAAGGCGCGGCCACGATTGCGGAAAACAAGGGTTCATCTCGGGTGCTCATGCATGCTCCTGCTGCGCGTCGGCCTGATCAGCCAAACACCAGCCGCGGCAGCCACAGCGAAATTTGCGGCAGGTAGGTAATCATCAGCAGGAAGCCAATCATCGTCAACAGCCAAGGCATCACGGCCACCGTCAGTTCGCTGATGCCCATGCGGGTGATACCGGACGCCACGTACAGATTCAGCCCCACTGGCGGATGGCACATACCGATTTCCATGTTGACGACCATGATGATGCCGAAGTGCACCGGGTCGATGCCCAACGCAGTCGCAACCGGGAACAGGATGGGCGCCATGATCAGCACGATCGAGGAGGGTTCCATCACATTGCCGGCCAACAGCAGCAACAGATTCACGACCAGCAGGAAAGTGACCTGGCCCAGCCCCTGGTCCATGATCCAGCCCGCCATCGCTTGCGGTATGCCCTCGCTGGTCATCAGGAAGGAAAACAGCACGGCATTGGTGATGATGTAGAGCAGCATCGCCGACATCGAGGCCGAATCCAGCAAGACCCGCGGCACTTGTTTCAGCGTCAGATCTTTGTACACAAAGACGGCGATCACGAATGCATAGACCGCAGCCATGGCCGCCGCTTCGGTTGGCGTGAATGCGCCGCTGTAGATGCCGCCAATGACGACCACGATCAGCAGCAAACCCCAGCCGCTGTCGCGCAGCGCCTTCCAGCGGGTCGCGAAGCTGGCGCGCGGCAGCCGCGGGTAATTCTTTTTCCTGGCCAGCAGCCAGGTGGTCACACCAAGCAGGAAGGCCAGCATCAGGCCTGGCACGACACCGGCCATGAACAATTTGCCGACCGAGGTGTTGGTCGACACCGAATACATCACCATCACGATCGACGGCGGCACCAGGATGCCGAGCGCACCCGACGTGGTGACGACGCCGGCACCGAAACGCATCGGATAGCCCTGCTTCAGCATGGCCGGCAACAGGATGGAGCCGATCGCGACCACCGTCGCCGGCGAGGAACCGGACACTGCCGCAAACAAGGCGCAAGCGACCACGCCGGACAGTGCGAGACCACCATGCCAGTGGCCGACCAGCGAGGTTGCGAACGTGATCATGCGGCGCGCCACGCCGCCATGCGTGAGGAAATTGCCGGCCAGGATGAAGAACGGGATCGCCATGATCTCGAACTTCTCGATACCGGTGAACAGCTTCAGCGCGACCGCCTGTACCGGCACCTCGGTCATCGTGAACAGGAAGGTCAGTACCGTGAGGCCGAGTGCGATCGAGATCGGCATCCCGGTCAGCATCAGCAGGATCAGCAAGCCAAAGATGATCAGGCTGTTCATTGACGGCCCTCCGCAGCATCGCTGACCAGGCCTTCGACATGCGCATGGTCATGCACCGGCAACTCGCCGCCGCGAGCAAAGCGCCAGGCCACTTGCAGAAAGCGGAAGCACATCAGCGAGGAACCCAGCGGAATGGCGAGATAGACGATCCAGATCGGCAGCTCCAGCACTTCCGAGGTGCTGGACGTGGATGACAGCTCGAACACGAAATCAGCACCAAAAGCGGCGATCAGGCCCGTGAACAGCGCACCGGCCAGCAGCCCGAACAGGATGAAGCCGCGCCGCTGCCCCTCACCCAGACGATTGACCAGCACATCGACCCCGACATGGATGCCGGTGCGCACGCCATACGCGGCGCCGAACTTGGCCATCCACACGAACAGGTAGATCGTCAGCTCCTGAGCCCAGCTGGTGTTCAGGCGCAGCAGCCCGTCCTGCAACAGCGGGACTGGCAGGCTGGACGCATAGCGGTGCAGCACCGCGACAAAAATGATCAGCGTCGCGGCAGCCATCAGGGTCGCGATCAGCCACTCTTCGAGATGGTCGAGTACGCGCAGCAGGCGATCAGTCAGCGGCATAGGTCAGTGGGATGAGTCGGCGGCATGAGTCGGCGCCATCAATCAGCGGCATCAATCAGCGGCCCGGTTTGGCTGCACGGCATGGGTAAAAAATCACGCGCATCACTTCGCCGGAACGGCCTTGTTCACCGCATCGATCAGGTCCTTGCCGATGCGGCCTTCCATCGTCTTTTGCACCGGCAGCAGCGCCTTGCGCCATTCCGCCTTTTCGGCATCGGTCGGCACATAGACGGTGGTCTTGCCGGATTTTTTCACCGCGTCCAGCGCCTTGTCGTTTTCCTCTTGCGCGATCTTGTCCGCATAGATCGTGGCTTCCTTCATCGCCGCTTCGAGCTGGATACGGATATCTGGCGGCAGCTTGTCCCAGAACTTCTTGTTCACGATGACCGCATAGCCGATATAGCCATGATGGGTGGCAGTCAGGTGCTTCTGCACTTCATGCATTTTTTGCGTGTACAGGTTGGACGGCGGATTCTCGGTACCGTCCACCACACCGGTTTGCAGCGCCTGATAGGCCTCGGAGAATGCCATCACCTGCGGATTGGCGCCGAGCGAGCGCATCTGCTCGTCCAGCACCTTGGAAGCCTGGATGCGCATCTTCAAGCCCTTCATGTCAGCCGGCACGCGCATCACGCGATTCGACGACATCATCTTGAAGCCGTTGTCCCAGTACGCCAGGCCGAGGATGCCTTTGGGCTCGAGCTTTTTCAGCAGGTCGCGCCCGATCGGCCCGTCGGTGACGCGATCCAGTGCAGCCTTGTCGGGGAAGATGTACGGCAGGTCGAACAGTTCGAATTCCTTCACGCCGAGCGGGCCGAACTTCGCCAGCGACGGCGCCAGCATCTGCACGGCGCCCAGCTGCAGCGCTTCCAGTTCTTCCTTGTCCTTGTACAGCGTACTGTTCGGGTAAACCTCGATCTTCACGCGGCCCTTGGTCGCCGCTTCGGCCAGCTCACGGAATTTTTCGGCGGCCTTGCCCTTGGGCGTGTCCCTGGCCACCACATGGCTGAACTTGATCACGATCGGAGCTTGCGCGTGTGCGCTCAACTGCGCTGCAGCGAGCACGCAGGCGAACAGGGTCGCAGCCAACGGGAATCTGGATGTCATGCAGTCTCCGGGGAAAAAGGTCTTGTTATTGTCGTCTCGGCGCGTATTGTGTCTGCTCACTGACAGACTGACAACCTGTTATCGGAAAGACGCGGGGCTCCTGCGCATGCCAGCGCGGGTTGTCGGTCCTGTATCGGTCGTCCGATGCTGCCATCAGACCGCCCCGAGCCAACGGTATGCCATCTGTATGGCATCGGTACGCCAACTGCATTGCAACGGCATTCCGGCCTCATGCCAACCTCATACCAACTTCATGCCGACTGCCCGTGCCGTGCCAGCGCCCACTGTACATGCTCGCGCACCAGCGGCGACGGATGCGCCGCACGCGCGCGCAGCGCCGCTACCAGCACGGCATCGCCGCGCCGCTCGGCAGCCGCATTACCGAGCGCGACCGCAATATTGCGCAGCCAGCGCTCATGACCGATGCGGCGAATCGCACTGCCTTCGAGCCGCGTATCGAATTCGGCTTCAGTCCAGGCAAACAGCTGGACCAGCGATGCAGCGTCCAGTCCATTGCGCACATCAAAATCCGGCAACGCACTGCGTTGCGCAAATTTGTTCCACGGGCAGGCCAGCTGACAATCATCGCAGCCATACACGCGGTTGCCGATCAGTGGGCGCAAGTCCTCCGGAATGCTGTCCTTGAGCTCGATGGTCAGATAAGAAATGCAGCGGCGGGCATCGAGCCGGTAAGGCGCGACGATCGCCTGCGTCGGACAGATATCGATGCACGCACGACACTCGCCGCAATGCGCGGTGGTGGGTTCATCGACCGGCAGCGGCAGGTCGGTGTAAATCTCACCGAGGAAAAACATCGAGCCGGCATCGCGGTGCAGCAGCAAGGTGTGCTTGCCACGCCAGCCCAGGCCCGCGCGCTGCGCAAGCTCGACTTCCATCACCGGCGCGGAATCGGTGAACACACGGTAGCCGAAGGGGCCGACTTCCTGTGCAATGCGCTCGGCCAGCTGTTGCAGCCGTGCGCGCAACACCTTGTGGTAATCACGGCCACGCGCATAGACCGACACCACGGCAGCCGACGGGTCGGCCTGCCGCTGCGCCTCGGCAGTGCGCCAATCCGGGTCGGCGCTGTCTGCCGCGCTGTCCGGAGCGCGGTGTGCGTTGTGGTCTGTGGTGTGGTGCGTGGTGTGGTCTGTCTTGTGGTCTGTCGTGTGGTGTGTGGTGTGATCTGTCGTGCGGCCTGTCGTGGGGTCGATCTCGTGGTTCGGGTCCTGATGCCCGCGCGGCAGGTAAGGCATGCGCGCACAGATCACGCGCAGGGTGCCCGGCACCAGTTCGGCGGGACGTGCGCGCCGGCTGCCGTGGGCCGCCATATAATCCATCTGCCCGTGAAAACCGGCATCCAGCCAGGACTGCAAAGCGGCATCGGCATCGCCGAGGTCGATGTCGGCTATCCGGATGTCGGCAAATCCCAATGCGCGGCCCCAGTCGCGCAGCGACTGCGGCAGTGTGGCCAGTTGTTCAGCGGTGGCAGGCACGATGGTTGAGGGAATGAATGCAGACACAGACAGTACGGACATTGTAAGCAATGCGCACCTGGAAGGATTTTCTGAAGGATGAAGCCGGCACCGCCGCGCTCGGCCACGCCCTGGCGCGGGTGCTCGCGCCCGGCCTGTCGCTGCACCTGCATGGCGACCTCGGCGCTGGCAAAACCTTCATCACGCGCGCCCTGCTGCATGCCGCTGGCTACGCTGGCCGCGTGAAGAGCCCCACCTATACCCTGGTCGAGTCTTACCCGCTGATGCTGGCAGGCCGCCCGGTGGAGCTGATGCATTTCGACCTGTACCGGATGGGCAGTGCGGAAGAATTCATCGATGCCGGTTTCCGCGAGCATTTCGGTGCCGACAAGGTGTGCGTGGTCGAATGGCCGGAGCGCGCGTCCGGACTGATTCCGATCGCCGATATCGATCTGTTTCTTGCACCCAAAGGTGAAGGCCGTGCGGTAGAATTGCGCGCGAACACTGATCTGGGCGCAACATGTCTGGAAAATCTGCAACTGAGCCCCAACCTGTAGCATCGCGAGCCCGCCGTACCGTACTGAAGGCGGGCGCCACTCTGCTGCTGTCCCTCATCTCCACCCGCATAGCCCATGCCGCGCAAATCGTCGCGGTACGCGTTTGGCCGGCTGCCGATTACACGCGCGTCACGCTGGAGAGCGACAGCAAGCTCAAAGCCACGCATTTCCTCGTACAAAACCCGAACCGCGTCGTGATCGACATCGATGGCGTCGAGCTCGACCCCAAGCTCAAGAGCCTGGTGGCGAAGGTGCAGGCGAACGACCCGTATATCGCGCAGGTGCGCGTCGGCCAGAACCGACCCGGCGTGGTGCGCCTGGTGTTCGACCTGAAAGAAGAGATCCAACCGCAGGTTTTTACGCTGGATCCGGTCGCCGAGTACCGGCACCGGCTGGTATTCGATTTGTATCCGGTGAAGGAAGTCGATCCGATCGCCGAGCTGCTGAACAAGAGTCCGGCCGTATCCGGCACGCCGCCGCTGGCGAGCCGCCCCACCGAGCCCGCGGTGAAGCCAGGTGATGAAGACAAACTGCCGCCCATGACGCGCATGATTACCATTGCGCTCGATCCCGGCCATGGCGGCGAAGACCCGGGCGCGATCGGCCGCGGCGGCAATTATGAAAAGCATGTGGTGCTGGCGATTGCGCAGCGGCTGAAAGCCAAGCTCGAACAACAGCCGAACATGCGCGTGATGCTGACGCGCGATGGCGATTACTTCGTGCCGCTGCACATGCGCGTGCAAAAGGCGCGCAAGGTGCAGGCCGACCTGTTCGTGTCGATCCATGCGGATGCCTTCATCGAGCCAACCGCACGCGGCTCTTCGGTGTTTGCGCTGTCGGAAAAAGGTGCCAGCTCGACCGCCGCACGCTGGCTCGCGAACAAGGAAAACGCCGCTGACCTGATCGGCGGCATCAATATCCGCAGCAAGAACCAGCAACTGGCGAGCGTGCTACTGGATTTGTCGACCACTGCGCAGATCAATGACAGCCTGAAGCTCGCGAAATCCGTGCTCGGCGAGATTGGCTCGATCAACAAGCTGCACAAGCCGCAGGTGGAACAGGCAGGGTTCGCGGTGCTGAAAGCACCGGACATTCCAAGCATTCTGGTCGAGACCGCATTCATCTCGAACCCGGAAGAAGAAGCGAAGCTGACCGACGAGAATTACCAGGACCAGATGGCAGATGCGCTGATGCGCGGCATACGCAAGTATGTGCAAAAGCACCCGACGCTCAATCGCGGGCGCCTCACCTGAGAGCGGCGGTACCGACACACCGAATGCTCCATGGCAGGATGTGCAGCGGACAGCCTGTGCATGGGACGGCGAACCGCGAATGAAGCGCCGAGCCCGGCGCCGTCAATGCTGCGGATCTTTGCGGGCGAGCAGCTTCTTCGCGAAACGCCAGGCCGCTGCACCCGCCACCGGCACCACGGCCGCTGCAAAACCGACCAGCACGATGGTATTCAGGTGATCCCGAATCACGGGAATATTGCCGAAGAAATAGCCGGCCAGTACCAGCGTCACGACCCAGAACAGCGCACCGGCGACGTTGTACAACTGGAAGCGCGCCATGCCCATGTCGGACACCCCGGCCACGAAAGGCGCGAAAGTACGCACCACCGGCAACCAGCGCGCAAGCACGATGGTCTTGCCACCGTGCTTCATGAAGAACGCATGTGTCTTTTCCAGTGCCGCCCGATCCAGCCAGCGGTAGTTGTGCGTGAATGCGCGCTGACCAATCGCACGCCCGACCAGATAGTTCACCGTATTGCCGGTAACGGCTGCCACGATCAGCAGCACAATCAGCAGCGGCGCACTCATGCCGCCGCTGGCGCAAAAGGCGCCGCCCATGAACAGCAGGGTGTCGCCGGGCAGGAAGGGGAACACCACCAGCCCGGTTTCCGCAAACACGATCCCGAACAGCACCGCATACACCAGCGGTCCATAGGCATCCAGCAGGGTGCCGAGCGATTTGTCGACATGCAGGATCAGGTCGAGCAGTTGAGAAAATTCCATGGTCGGGTCGTCAGCGGTTGAGCAGATGAGCGCGCGCGGCCGGTTGAACGCGCAAAAGCGCCGATGATACACGCCCCCTCCCCGCCCTGCCGTGCGGAAAAATCGTAGGGTCCGCTCGGTATAATCGCGTGATGAGCACCACAATCCGCGCCGAGCGCATCATCCGCCCGCTTCCCGACCAGCTGATTTCGCAGATCGCTGCGGGCGAAGTGATTGAACGGCCGTCGGCCGTGGTCAAGGAATTGCTCGAAAACGCGCTGGATGCCGGCGCTACCCAGTTGACGATACGGCTGGAAGCCGGCGGCGTGAAGCGCATTGCCATCGCCGACAATGGCTGCGGCATACCGCCTGCGCAAATGCCGCTCGCGCTGGCGCGCCACGCGACATCCAAGATCGCGAACCTGCACGACCTTGAGAATGTGACCACGCTCGGCTTTCGCGGCGAGGCCCTGGCGTCGATCGCATCCGTCGCGCAACTGACACTGACTTCGCGCGTCGCGAGCGAAGCGCATGCGTGGCAGGTGGATGGCCAGCAACCAGACGCGGTCAGCCCGGCATCGGGCGCGCAAGGCACGGTGGTCGATGTGCAGGACCTGTATTTCAATACGCCGGCACGCCGCAAGTTCTTGAAATCCGAACAGACCGAATACGGCCATTGCGTCGAAGTCGTGCGCCGGCTGGCGCTGGCCCGGCCCGACGTGCGCTTCACCGTCACGCACAACGGCAAGACCACCGAGCACTGGCAAGAAGCTGCACTGGCGCAGCGCAGTGCGCACATTCTCGGGGATGAATTCGCGCAGGCGCGGCTGCCCTTGGAGGAAGCCGCCGGTCCGCTGACGCTGCAGGGTTTCGTCGGGCTGCCGACGGCGGCGCGCGGTCGCGCCGATTCGCAGTATTTCTATGTCAATGGCCGCTTCGTGCGCGACAAGTTGCTCACGCACGCGGTGCGCGCCGCGTATCAGGATGTATTACATGGCGATCGCTTCCCGTCCTATGTGCTGCAGCTGGAACTGGACCCGGCACTCGTGGATGTGAACGTGCATCCATCGAAGATCGAAGTGCGCTTCCGCGACAGCCGTGCGGTACACCAGTTCGTGTTCCATGCCGTCAGCCGCGCACTGGCCTCCACCACCGCCGGTGCGCAGGCGGGTTCGCCGGCCCAGTTGGGCACACCCATGAATGTACAAAGCGGGACCCAAGCCGATAATGCAAGAGCGTCCGCTGGCGGACCGCTACCGTGGATGGCAATGCAGCAGCGACAAGCATCGCTGATGGTGGCGCAAGACCCGGTACTGTACGGCACGATGTTCGCAGACGCGTCGGGACAACGCGCGGGCGAGGGCAGGGGCTCCGTTACGGGCTTTACAGGAGACGGTGCAGGAAACAGTACGGCGGCCGGCAGTCAGCTGGCGGCGATTTTCGGTTCGAGCGCAGCTTCGACCGCAGCTTCGACCCTAGGCTCGGCCGGCACGATGGATGCCGATGAGGAATGCCCGCTCGGCTTCGCGCTCGCGCAACTGCATGGCATTTACGTGCTCGCGCAAAACCGTCGCGGTCTGGTGCTGGTGGACATGCATGCGGCTCACGAGCGCATCCTGTACGAGCAGTTCAAACAGGCGCTGGACACCGATGCGGTGCAATTGCAGCCGCTGCTGATACCGGTGACCTTTCATGCGGACCCGGTCGAAGTCGGCACCGTTGAAGAAAATACGTCGGTGCTGGCCGCGCTCGGCTTTGACATCGCGGCGATGTCGCCGACCACGCTGGCTGTGCGCGCGATCCCGGCACTGCTGCGCAACAGCGATGCGCAGGCACTGGCGCGCGACATACTGCGCGATGTCCGTGAATTCGGCGGCTCACAAGTACTGCTGGAGCGCCGCAACGAACTGCTCGGCACGCTGGCTTGCCATACGGCGGTGCGCGCGAACCGCTTGCTGACGCTGCCGGAAATGAATGCGCTGCTGCGCCAGATGGAAGTCACCGAACGCTCAGACCAGTGCAACCATGGCCGGCCGACCTGGGTACAGCTCGCGCTGTCCGATCTCGACAAGCTGTTCCTGCGCGGCCAGTAAGCCCGCACTGCCAAAAAACGATCCCGGACCCGCTCCCCATGAACCAGGCACCGCATGCGCAATTCGGCCACGCACCCATCCTCGTGCTGGTCACCGCGATGCTGATGATGCAGCCGCTGTCGACGGATCTCTACCTCGCATCTCTGCCCAGCCTGTCCACGGTGTTCAGCGTACCGGTCGCGACGGTGCAACTGACACTGTCGCTGTTCGTGATCGGCTTCGGCGCGGCGCAATTGGTGGTGGGGCCGCTGTCGGACCGCCTCGGTCGCCGCCCGGTATTGCTGACCGGGCTCGGCCTGTATGTCGCTGCGAGCGCGCTGTGCGGGCTGGCGCAATCGATTGAACTGCTGATCGCGGCGCGCTTCCTGCAAGCCATCGGTTGCTGTGCAGCGGTGATGGTCGCACGCGCAATCGTGCGTGATGCATATGCGCCCGAACACAGCGCACGCGTGATCGCGCGCGCGAGCACCTGGATCTCGCTGGCACCCATCCTCGGCCCCATCCTCGGCTCCTGGTTGCAGGTGACGTTTGGCTGGCGCGCTGCATTCGTTGCGCTCGGGACGTTTTCGGCGTGCGTGATGGCCGCCTGCATCTTGCGCCTGCCGGAGACCAATGAACACAAAAACCCGCACGCAACCAATCTGCATGGCTTGATCGCGAACTACAGACTGGTGCTGGGCTCGCGCGAATTCTGGCTGCATGTGATGCCGGGTGCGCTGTCCTATGGCGGCATCTTCATGTTCATTTCCGGTTCAAGCTTCGTGCTGATCCAGGTGCTGGGCGTACCCACGCAATGGTTTGGCGCCTGTTTTGGCGCCGGCGTATCCGGCTATATGACAGGCACACTGATCTGCCGGAGGCTGCTCAAAAGCATCAGCGGCGAACAGGCACTGCGCGTCGGAACGGCCGTATCGATGGCGGCAGGCCTTTACTTCCTGGCGGCGACGCTGCTGGGGCTGTGGCACTGGGCGATGGTGGTACTCGCCATGTTCCTTGCGATGGTCGCGCATGGCATCAACTTCCCGGTCACGCAATCAGGCGCGGTCGCGCCGTTTGCGAAACAGGCCGGCACCGCTGCCGGGCTGATGGGTGCGATCTTCATGGCCTTTGCATTCGTCATCGGCAGCATCGTCGGCGCTACGCACAATGGCACGCTGTATCCGCTGGCGATCCTCGCGGCGATACTAGGCAGCCTGAACTTCGTGTCGGTGCGCCTGATCGCGAAAAGGACGGAATTGGCGTGATCCGCGATCACTTGCCCGCTGCTGATCGCGGCATCATCGCCGCTGGCTGCCGGCCCGCACCGGGCTTGGTGCCGGGGGTAGCGCTGGCGTTGGCGTTGTTGGCATCAGCATGAGCGTTGCCATAACCATGCACAAGCCGCTGGCAGTCGCGATCATGGGCCCGACTGCGTCGGGCAAGACCGCCGCTGCGCTCGAAATTGCGCGACACCTGCCGTGCGAAATCATTTCTGTTGACTCGGCGCTGGTCTTTCGCGGCATGGACATCGGCAGCGCAAAGCCGACGTTGCAAGAGCGTGCAGCAGTGCCGCACCACCTGATCGATACGCTCGATCCGACCGCATCCTATTCGGTGATGCAGTTTCGCGACGATGCGATACGTATCGCGGGCGACATCATCGCGCGCGGCAAGCTGCCGCTGCTGGTCGGCGGCACCATGTTGTATTTCAAGGGATTGCGCGATGGCCTCGACGACCTGCCGCAAGCCGACCCCGCATTGCGCGCACAGATCGACATGGAGATCGCTCGCCATGGCGTCACCGCCCTGCACCGCCGGCTGGCCGAAGTGGATGCGCCCACTGCCGCAAGATTGCAACCTGCCGACACGCAGCGCATACAGCGCGCGATGGAAATCTATCTTCTGACCGGTCAGCCGATGTCATCCCTGCTGTCACGCGCGGCGCCGCCGGCATTGCCTTTTGATTTGCTGCCATTCGCGCTCGAACCATCCGATCGCAGCGTGCTTCACCAACGCATCGAACAGCGTTTCGACGCCATGCTGTCAGCTAGTCCCGGCCTGCTGGATGAAGTGCGGACCTTGCGTGCACGCGGCGACCTGCACCTCGGCTTGCCATCGATGCGCTGCGTGGGCTACCGCCAAGCCTGGGAACACCTCAACGGCGCGTATGACATCACAAGCCTGCGCGAGAAAGGCATCGCCGCCACCCGCCAGCTGGCCAAACGGCAGCTGACCTGGTTGCGCAGCATGCACGACCGCATCGTGATCGACTGCCTCGCGCCCGATGCGGCGGCACAGGTGCTGGCAAAACTGCAGGAACGACAGCAAAAGCACGTCAGTTGACAGTACGCACCGTGGCCGTCATAATTTCGGGCTTCGTGGTGATATAGCTCAGCTGGTTAGAGCACAGCACTCATAATGCTGGGGTCGGTGGTTCAAGTCCACCTATCACCACCAGAATTCAATAAGTAAATCAAGCACTTAGAGAGATCTAAGTGCTTTTTTTACATCTAAAAGTCGTCTGGTTTTCAGTAGACTACTTTTCAATCCCGCAGCGCCCTCTCGCACCATCCGCACCATCCTTTACCCAGCCCGACTTCCTTGGGTTGTTGCTCGTTTTTGCCACCTGTATTTGATACAGAGCTCAGGCATTGATCAGCGCGACACCCTGCGCGCAATGAGCTCCGCCACCACCGGCATCAACGCGGTCACCAACACTAAGAGCAGCAAAACCACCGCCATCAACAACACCGCGCGCGGCAGCACCAGATACGTCATGTGGCTGGGTGCCAGCGGGAGAATGCTGACTATCACCGCCAGCAGCAGCTTGTCCTGATGCGCACGCTCTTGCTGAAGCCGGCCCAGACACTGCTCGGCCAACATCAGGAAGATCCAGCTGCTCAGATGGAAGTTCATCCACCTGCCCCAGTCGAGCGCAACGACAAACAGCGGTACGAAGGGCAGCGCAGTCGCCACATAGATCAGCAGCAAGCGACGCCATTGCGTGAAGTGGGACGCGAACCAGAGCACAATACCGGTGGCCCACAGGTAGACGACCCAGAACGCCCAGCTATCGACAGACCAATTCTCGGCCGTGACCCGAATCGCATACGCCAGGTCACGCGTCACCCATGCAATCGCACCGTCGCAAAAGGCAGGTTCGAAACCCCGCTCGGTCAATGGTGCGCAAACCGGTGCCGCCTCCGTAAGACTGACATGCTGCACGAAGAAAGCCGCTGACACGGTGGCCACGGCCACCAGTGTGATCAACGCGATGACCAGCTCGCGCACTGCCAGCAGACCGGCCCTGTGCACGCGGTACAGCAACCAGACGAATGCGGGCAGGAACAGGGCATTGGCCTCGTGGCCCAGCATGCCGATCGCAAACAACGCGACTGCCGCCGCAAAGCTGAGCCGCCGTCGGTCGATGATGCCTAGCAGTAGCAACGCAAAGGCGGCATACACCAGCAATTCCTTGCGCAAGCTGCCTTGCGGATCATTGGCCCAGAATAGCCACGTAAATGCCGGACTGAGCAGCAGCAGCCAGAACAGCGGTTGTTCACCGACCGTGCGCATGATGCGGAACAGCGCGACGGCGAACAGCAGCAACAGCGCAGCCTGGCTCAGCACCACCAGTAATAGCAGGTCCACCTGCAACAGGTCCGACACGCGGATGAACGCCGAGCCGAGCAAGCCGCGCCGCACGATGGCCTGCTCGACATTGATCAGCCAGTCGCCTTGTTTATAGGGATTGCCGCCCAGCAGAAAATCCTGCCCGAGATAGAGCAGGATCGTGACGATGCCGCACCAGTAAAAAACGTCACCGGCCTGTCTTGCGGACAGCCATGGCTTGGGCAAGGCATCCTCCGTCTGCGCATTCAGGGATCAGCGCCCGACAGCGCTGCCCTTGCAGTGTAGGGAGGTGAACTCAGGAAAGTTTGACGGAGGGCAAGCTCAGCGTTCGGGGGCGCGCTTCAGCAAAAAGGCGGGAATGTGGATTTCTGCATCGCGCGCCGCAGCTTGCGGCACCGGTGCGGCTGCCGGACCGGGGGCGATCCAGCCGATGTCGCTGTCCGACAGCTCCAGATCCAGCTTTTTTGCGTACAGGCGCAACAGGCGCGCCAGTTCCTGCTCGCTGTTGAAATGCTGGTATTCGGCGCGTTCGATGGCCGCGATCTGGCGCGGCGTCATCCCGGACAGGCGGGAGACATCCGCGATTTCCAGCCCGAGGGCCATCCTGCGATCACTGAGCTTCTTGCCAATCATCGACGCGCATGTTCTATTTTGGTGAACGTGCGGCGATGATAGCCATAAACTGTTGATTTGGTGCAAGGTTTTTGCAGGCTTCTTGCGCTTTTGGCAGTAAAAACGCTATCGGATTGAAAACAAGTTTCTATCGAGAAATTGCCTGTCGTGCAGAGTGGTTCACGCGGTCAGTGCCGGCTCCGGCAAACCGACCACAAAGCGGGCGCCACCCCCGGCGCGCGGCTCGGCGCGGATGAAGCCGCCATGCAGCGCGAGCACCTCGCGGCACAGCCAGAGCCCGAGTCCGATGCCCTCGTCCTTCGAGGTCTGGAAGACTTCGAACACGCCTTCGAGCTGCGACGCCGGAATGCCGGGACCATTGTCTTCGACCATCAGTTCCTTGTACTCGCCCGCGTCCACAAATGACAGCCAGATGCAACGCTCACCGGGGCGGTCCATCAGCGCATCGATGGCATTGCTGACCAGATTCAGCAACACCATCTGCAGTTGCGATTCATCGGCATATATCTGCACATCCGGCCCGATCGACAATTGCACGCGGATCTGCCCGCTCTCGAGTCGCGGCTGCACCAGTTCCAGCACCTCATCGACCACGGTCTGCGGCGACAGGCGCACCGGGCGTTTCTCGCGATGGTTGATGAAGCGCTTCAGACGCTGCACGATGGTGGAAGCACGGCGGCTGCCATCGACGATATTGTGCAGACGCTGCTGACGCTGCTCGGCTGGTAATTTGTCCAGGTCGTCGCGCATCAGAATCTGGGCATTGAGCTGGATCGCGGCCAGCGGCTGGCTGACTTCATGCGCGAGCGCGGCAGAGAACATGTTCAGGTTGCGCGTCTTGTTGGCGACGGTCAGCGCCTGCAGCAACAGCTGCTTTTCATCGATGCTTTGCTGCAGCGACTGGTTGAGCTGGCGTATCACCTGGTTCTCACCTTCCGCCTCGTTCAGGCTGACCATGGTGGATTGCAGCGTGCGGTTGGCCGCATCCTCCAGCTGCAGCACGCGCTCGAAGAAAAAATTATTGATCGAGAACACCAACAGGAAAGTCGCGAGTGCCGGCAACAGGCGGCTCAGGGTCAGGATCGCGCTTTCCTGATGCAGGTTGTCCAGGCTGTCGATGCCCGAGAACGGCAGCAGGATCGTCCTAGTGACCAGCATCGCAAAGATCAGGAAGGCGATGATGAGCGTGATACGCAGCTGCCCGGACTGATGGATGCGCTGAATGTGACGGGTTTCAACGATAAGCCACAGCGATGCCAGCGCAAAGATCACGGTGGAGAAGGTCGCACGCAGCACATAGTGGCTGTTGCCCATCTGCCGGATCACATCGAAGACGATGGTAGCCAGCACCAACGCCACCACCAGTGCCATGCCTTTGTTGCGCGGCAGCGGCGAGCGGAACGAGCGCACGGCAACACACATCATCAGGCTGGCGCACCAGCCAGAGACATTCATGATCGTCACGACGAAATCAGGCGCGCCCGGCACCATGCCGGACAGCAGGAAATTGAGGCTCAGGCACGCAATCGCGATCGGCCAGTAGATGCTGATGTGCTTCAGCAGCCGGTCACGCGTTCTGGGTATGAATTCCAGCAGCAAGCCCAGATACAGGAAGGCCAGCACATAGCCGAGAAGTTTGGTGGACATGGATTACGACGACGGTGATGAATGAAGGGGGATGAAAGGGCGATGGAAGAAAGGACGATGGCGATGGCAATCACTAGGCAATTAGGCAATCACGGCGACGATGACTGCGGCTAGCGGGTCACGATCTGATCGTGCTTTGCCTGCAGCACACTGGCAATGGTGTCGATGTCGGCATCTTCCACCGCGAACGCGCGCAGGGTCTCGCGGAACAGATCAATCATCAGTTTGAACGACGCGTCCGTCACCCCTTGCGGCGCATGCGCGTGGTGCAGGCTCTCGTCACTGTAGGCGGCCGGCGCCTTGCCCATCGCCATCGAGACAAAACGGATCTGGTGGTAGATCAGCTTTTCCATCGGTACGCCGTCGAAGTAGCGACGCAGGTTCGGCCGACGCAGCACGCGTTTGTAGAATTCGCGGACGATCTCCGTGACCACGGGGACGCCGCCGTATTTGTCGAACAGGGTCTGGCTCATCGCTAAAACGCACACAGGCGTGACAGGCGGGCTGGAAGCAGGCTGGACGCCCACCTTGCCACAGAAAGCTTACTTTACGACAATTTAGCGCCAGATCGGGGCCATCGCCATGCCAGGCAGCAGGACGCCGGCAACCTGGGCAGCATTGTTAGCATTAGCAGCCTTGGGGGGCCGAAGGCCGGGCGACCCGGTGCAGGCCTGAGCGGGCGAACAAATGCTTACAGGCCAGCCTGTTATACTTTTCGACATTCCACCTGATCGCGGCGAATTGCTGTCGCCTTCCCCCTCGGACCCCTGCGGGAAAGCGGCCGCCGCGCTCCATTCCAGATGCAAAAAAAGCTATTCATCAAGACCTTTGGCTGCCAGATGAACGAGTACGACTCGGACAAGATGGCAGACGTGCTGAACGTTGCCGAAGGCCTGGTCCGTACCGATACGCCGGAAGATGCAGACATCATCCTGTTCAATACCTGCTCGGTACGCGAGAAGGCGCAGGAAAAAGTATTTTCTGACCTGGGCCGCGCGCGTGACCTGAAGAAGAAAAAGCCGGAGCTGGTGATCGGTGTCGGCGGCTGTGTCGCATCGCAGGAAGGCAAGGCCATTGTCAGTCGCGCGCCCTATGTCGATGTGGTGTTCGGCCCGCAAACCCTGCACCGGCTGCCGGACCTGCTGAAACAGCGCCGCGCCAGCGGCCGTCCGCAAATCGACATCAGCTTTCCCGAGATCGAAAAATTCGACCACCTGCCACCGGCGCGTGTCGATGGCGCCAGCGCCCATGTGTCGATCATGGAAGGCTGCAGCAAATACTGCAGCTATTGCGTCGTGCCATACACGCGCGGCGAAGAAGTGTCGCGTCGCTTCGATGACGTGCTGGCCGAAGTGGCGACCCTGGCCGATCAGGGTGTGCGTGACATCACGCTGCTCGGGCAGAACGTGAATGCCTATCGCGGGCAAATGGCCGATGGCGATATCGCCGACTTTGCGCTGCTGATTGAATACATCGCCGAGTTCGACGGCATCGAACGCATCCGTTACGTGACCAGCCACCCGAAGGAAATGACGCAGCGGCTGATCGACACCTATGGCAAGGTGCCGAAGCTGGTGAACCACCTGTACCTGCCGGCACAGCATGGCTCGGACAAGATACTGGCGGCCATGAAGCGCGGCTACACGGCGCTGGAGTACAAGTCGGTGATTCGCCGGCTGCGCGAAGTGCGCCCCGACATCACGGTCTCATCGGACTTCATCGTGGGCTTTCCCGGCGAGACCGATGCCGACTTCGAGGCATTGATGAAGCTGGTCGAGGACGTCAACTTCGACAACAGCTTCTCGTTCATCTTCAGCGCCCGTCCCGGCACACCGGCCGCCAACCTCGCCGACGACACGCCGGCCGATGTGAAGCTGGCACGGCTGCAACAGCTGCAGAAAGTCATCGCTGACAATACACGCCGCCATTCCGATGCGATGGTCGGCAGCGTCCAGCGCGTGCTGGTCGAGGGCCCGTCCAAGCGCAATGAACAGGAATTGCAGGGCCGCAGCGAAAATAACCGTGTCGTGAATTTCGATGGCGGGCCACACGCGAAACGTTTGATCGGCCAGTTTGTCGATGTGAAGATCACCGACAGCCACCCATTCTCGCTGCGCGGCGAGATCCTGATCCTTCAGTGATCCCGGCCCGCACGCGCGATCACGACTAGACACCAGGCGAGCCTTCTTGAAAACCTCCCCCACTGCGGGCCGTGCCACCAAGGCGGCACAGCATTTCGCACCCGACCCGATCGACAATACCCGTCTCGCAAACCTGTGCGGGCCGCTTGATGAAAACCTGCGCCAGATCGCCGCTGCACTCGACGTGACCATCTTTCGTCGAGGCGAGCGCTTCATTGCCGACGGCGACAATGCCGCGCGTGCGGTCGAGATGCTGGAGCGCTTCTATCACGCAGCCGACAAGCCGGTGTCGGTCGAAGACATACAACTCGCGCTGGTCGAGCAGCGCGCGAGCCACGCCGCGAACAATGACAAGCCCGCGATCCTCGCCAGAAAGAGCGACGAGGAATCATCGGCCGAAAGCCCGGTGCTGAAGACGCGCCGCAGCGATTTGCGTGGACGCACGCCGCACCAGAGCGAGTACCTGAAACACATCCTCGAACACGATGTGACGTTCGGCATTGGCCCGGCCGGCACCGGCAAGACCTATCTGGCAGTCGCCTGCGCGGTCGATGCGCTGGAGCGCGACGCGGTGCGCCGCATCGTGCTGACGCGTCCCGCGGTTGAAGCCGGCGAGCGCCTCGGCTTTTTGCCGGGCGACCTTGCACAAAAAGTCGATCCTTACCTGCGCCCGCTGTATGACGCGTTGTACGACTTGCTCGGCTTCGACCGTACGCAGAAAATGTTCGAGAAGCAGGCGATCGAGATCGCACCGCTGGCGTACATGCGCGGCCGCACGCTGAACCATGCGTTCATCATCCTCGACGAAGCGCAGAACACCACGCCCGAGCAGATGAAGATGTTCCTGACCCGCATAGGCTTCGGCAGCAAGGCCGTGGTCACCGGCGATGTGACGCAGATCGACCTGCAGCGTGGCCAGAAGAGCGGCCTGGTTGATGCGCTGCATGTGCTGGAATCGGTGCGCGGGATTGCCTTCACCCGTTTCACGTCAGCGGATGTCGTGCGCCATCCGCTGGTCGGCCGCATCGTCGATGCCTATGACGCCGCCACCGCCGCTGCCGCCGCGGCCGCTCTCCGCGATGCCCACAAAAAATAAGCTCTCACTGTCGGTGCAGTTCGCGGATCGCCGGCTGGCAGCGCAGGTCACGCGCGCGCAGATTCGCCGCTGGGTGCAGGCTGCCCTGCTGGCGCCGGCCGAACTCACGATACGCTTTGTGGATGCCGACGAAGGGCGCGCACTGAACCGCGACTACCGCGGCAAGGACTACGCCACCAATGTGCTGACCTTTGCCTACGACGATGTTGCCGATGAGGCACACAGCATCGATGGCACAGTGATCGATGACGTCCCCCCGGTGCAGGCCGACATCGTGCTCTGTACCGACGTATTGCTGCAGGAAGCCGGCGAGCGCAAGCTGCCACTGGCGCAACATGCAGCGCACCTGATCGTGCACGGCGTGCTGCATGCGCAAGGCTATGACCACGAGGACGACGACGAAGCTGCCGAAATGGAACAGCTGGAAACCGAGATCCTGGCCGGGCTGGGCATGCCGGACCCGTATTCCGACCCCTAAGCGGCCCCGTGGACGCGATGATGCCCCTTTGGAAATGAGGGTCATGCGCGCAAATTGCGGTATGCTGTCCCTTCCGTGACTCCGGCTTTGCGCCACATGCAAGACTATCCCCCAGGCAGCCGCGCTGCCGATGCCAACCCCCCGCACAAAGCGTACGTCAAGCCGCACCGCTCGCTGTTCGAGCGCCTGAGCGCGCTGATCTCCCCGGAACCTGAAAACCGCAGCGAGCTGCTCGAGCTGCTGCATGATGCGCATGAACGCAACCTGATCGACGCCGATGCGATGTCGATGATCGAGGGTGTGTTCCAGGTCTCCGACCTCGCAGCGCGCGACATCATGATTCCGCGCTCGCAAATGGATGTGGTCGATATCGCGAAGCCCATCGAAGACTGGTTGCCCATGGTGCTGGCCACCGCACATTCGCGTTTCCCGGCCGTGGATGGCGATCGCGACAAAGTGATCGGCATCTTGCTGGCGAAAGACTTGCTGCGCTACTACGCGGAAGAATCCTTCGACGTGCGCGACATGCTGCGCCCGGCAGTGTTCATTCCTGAATCCAAGCGGCTCAATGTGCTGCTGCGCGACTTCCGCGCGAACCGCAATCACATCGCGATCGTGGTCGATGAATATGGCGGCGTCGCCGGCCTGATCACGATCGAAGACGTGCTGGAGCAAATCGTCGGCGACATCGAAGATGAATACGATTTCGATGAAGAAGAAGACAATGTGCTGCCGGTGAAGGATGGCGATGTCGGCCCGCGCTGGCGCGTGAAGGCACTGACCGAGATCGAGCAATTGAATGATGCGCTGGACACGCGGCTGGCCAGCGATGACGTCGATACCATCGGCGGCATGGTGGCCAACCACCTCGGCCGCATGCCACGCAAGGGCGAGAAGTTCGACATGCATGGCTTGCGCTTCGAAGTGCTGCGCGCCGATGCACGCCAGGTGCATGTGCTGCTGGTAGAAAAACTGCCGGCCCCATCCGAGCACAGCAACAACTGATGGCAGCCCGCAGCATCGCATCGCTGATGCGCGTGCCGCTGCTGAGTTGGCTGCTGGCGATGCTGGCCGGTGCGTCGACCGTGTTCGCGTTCGCGCCGTATGGCTGGTGGATGCTGCAAATCATCGCGCTGGCGCTGCTGTTCCTGCTGGCCTTGCATGCGACCACGCTGCGATCGGCATTCCTGCTCGGCTGGAGCTTTGCGTTTGCGGCACTCGCGGCCGGCACGCACTGGCTGTATGTGAGCATGCATGACTACGGCCACATGCCGGGCGTGATTGCGGCGCTGGCCGTGCTGCTGCTCGCCGCCGGCCTCGCGCTGCTGTACGGCGGCGCGCTGGCCTTCGCACACCGACTGGCGCGCGGCCGCAGCGCAGCGGTGGCCGCCTTGTTGTTGCTGCCCGCCTGCTGGATGCTGGCCGACTGGCTGCGCGCATGGATCTTCACCGGCTTTCCCTGGCTGGCCACCGGTTATGCACACAGCGACAGCCCGCTGGCCGGATATGCTCCCGTGATCGGCGTGTACGGCATGGGCTGGCTGGCGGCCGTGATGGCCGCCACGATCGCATTGTCGCTGGCAGCGCGGCGTCCTTACCGGCTTGCACTGGCCTTGCTGGTGTTGTTGCCCGCCGGCGGCCAGCTATTGAAAGGCGTCCACTGGACCAGCCCGCATGGCAAACCGATCAGTGTGCGCCTGCTGCAGGGAAATGTGCCGCAGGACATGAAGTTCAGCCGCGAGCAGCTGGATGCGTCCCTGTCGCTGTACCAGCGGATGATCCGCGAGCAAGCGGCCGACCTGATTGTCACCCCCGAAACCGCATTGCCGATGTTGGCCACGCAGCTGCCGCCCGGCTATCTCGATCAGCTCGCGCAATTCAGCCGGGACAGCGGCAGCCGCCTGCTGGTGGGCCTGCCCTGGAGCAGCGCACCCGGCATTTACCTGAACAGCGTGATCGGCATCGCCCGGGGTGAGCTCGACGCGTACCGCTACGACAAGCATCATCTGGTGCCGTTCGGCGAATTCATCCCGCCCGGTGCACGCTGGTTCGTTGACCTGATGCAGATGCCGCTCGGCGACTTCGGTCGCGGCGATCTGGTGCAGGCACCTTTTCGGGTGAAGGACCAGTCGGTGCTGCCCAATATCTGCTATGAAGACTTGTTCGGCGAAGAGATCGCGGCACAACTTGCAGCCGCCGCGAATCGCGGCACACCGGTCGCGAGCATGCTGCTCAACCTTTCCAATATTGCATGGTTCGGCGACACGATAGCGCTGCCGCAGCACCTGCAGGTGTCGCGCCTGCGCTCGCTGGAAACCGGGCGGCCGATGCTGCGCGCGACCAATACGGGCGCCACCGCCGTCATTGATGCGCGCGGTCAGGTGACCGCGCTGCTGCCGCCGTTCACGCAAGGCACGCTGGCCGCGCAGGTGCAGGGCATGCAGGGACTGACGCCCTATATCCGTTTCGGCAATACGCTGCCGGTCGGGCTGGCGCTGGTCATGCTGCTCGCGGTCTGGCTGAATGGCCGCCGACAGGGTCAAAAAGGTTAAAATCTCGGGCTTTCTTCCATTCTGGCCAGCCACAGCCGTGGCCCCCCGAACATGCTGACTTTTCAACAGGTGATCCTGAAGCTTCAGGAGTACTGGGACGCGCAAGGCTGCGCGCTGCTGCAACCGTATGACATGGAGGTCGGCGCCGGCACCTCGCATACCGCGACCTTCCTGCGCGCGATCGGCCCCGAGCCCTGGCGCGCTGCGTATGTGCAGCCCTCGCGCCGCCCCAAGGATGGCCGCTACGGTGAAAACCCAAACCGCATGCAGCACTACTACCAGTACCAGGTCGTGCTGAAGCCGGCACCGGAAAACATCCTCGACCTCTACCTCGGTTCGCTCGAAGCGCTGGGCCTGAAGCTGACCGAGAATGATGTGCGCTTCGTCGAAGACGACTGGGAGAACCCGACGCTGGGTGCGTGGGGTCTGGGCTGGGAAGTGTGGCTGAATGGCATGGAGGTGACGCAGTTCACCTATTTCCAGCAAGTCGGCGGCATCGACTGCAAGCCGGTGCTGGGCGAGATCACCTACGGCATCGAGCGCCTCGCGATGTACCTGCAGGGCGTCGAAAATGTGTTCGACCTGGTGTGGACCGAATGGGAAGAACACGGCGTGAAGCAATCGCTCAGCTATGGCGATGTCTTCCACCAGAATGAAGTCGAGCAATCGACCTACAACTTCGAACACTCGAACACGGAATTCCTGTTCTCATTGTTCGGCAATTACGAAGCCGAAGCCAAGCGCCTGATGGACGTAAAGCTGGCATTGCCCGCCTATGAAATGGTGCTGAAGGCCGCGCATACGTTCAACCTGCTGGATGCGCGCGGCGCAATCTCGGTCACCGAGCGTGCCGCGTACATCGGTCGCATCCGCAACCTCGCACGTGCGGTGGCAGCCGCGTATTACGCATCACGAGAAGCGCTCGGCTTCCCGATGCTCGGCGCTGCGGCGACACGCGAAGCAGCCTGACGGCGGCATGAGCACGCCGCATGCACACACCAGCTGCCGCCCGCACGCGCACGTAAACTTCCACGCATACCAAGTTAACCCATGACGCACACCCTGCTGGTCGAATTGCTGACCGAAGAACTGCCCCCGAAAGCCCTGTCCAGGCTCGGCGATACCTTTGCCTCGGCGATGCTGGCCGGCCTGTCCGCGCGTGCATTTGTGGATGAGGGCGCGCGCTGCACCGCGCATGCGACGCCGCGCCGCCTGGCTGTCACGATCGATGGCGTGCGTGCATCGTCGCCGGACAAGCAGATCCGTGAAAAAGTGCTGCCGGTATCGGTGGCGCTCGACAAGGACGGCAATCCGGCACCGCCGCTGGCGAAGAAGCTGGCGTCACTGGCCGCGACCGCCGGCCGCGACAGCATTGCGTTGTCCGAGCTGGAACGCGCCAGCGATGGCAAAGCCGACAGCTTCTACTTCAGCTATACCGCGCCCGGCCAGCCGCTGGCGGCCGGCCTGCAGGCAGCACTGGAAGAAGCGATCGCCAAACTGCCGATCCCGAAGCTGATGAGCTACCAGCGCCCGGATGGCGAGACCGTGCAATTCGTGCGACCGGTGCACGGCATCATCGCGCTGCTCGACCGTGACGTGGTGCCGCTGTCCCTGCTGGGTCTGCAATCCGGCCGCAGCACGCTGGGCCACCGTTTCCTGAGTCTGCAGGATGCGCTGACGATCGCCGATGCGAACGCCTACGTGACCACGCTGCAGGAACAGGGCAAGGTGATCAGCAGCTTCGCCGCGCGCAAGGAAAAGATCCGCACAGACCTGCAGGCGAAAGCCGGCGCCGACCAGATCCTGATGCCGGAATCGCTGCTCGACGAAGTGACCGCGCTGGTTGAATGGCCCGTGGTCTATGAATGCCGTTTCGATGACGCCTTCCTGGCCGTGCCGCAGGAATGCCTGATCCTGACGATGCAGACCAACCAGAAATATTTCGCGCTGACCGACAAGGATGGCAAGCTGCGCTCGCGCTTCCTGATCGTCTCCAATATCGAGACCAGCGACCCGCGCCACATCATCGGCGGCAACGAACGCGTGGTACGCCCGCGCCTGTCGGATGCAAAGTTCTTCTTCGAACAGGACAAGAAAAAAAGCCTGTTTGACCGCCTGCCGGGACTGGCCAATGTCGTCTATCACAACAAGCTGGGCTCGCAGGCACAGCGCAATGGCCGCGTGGCTGCGCTGGCCGTCGCGATCGCAGAAGCACTGAAGGCTGACAAGACGCTGGCAGAGCGCGCCGCACAACTGTCGAAGGCCGACCTGCTGACCGACATGGTCGGCGAGTTCCCCGAGCTGCAAGGCATCATGGGCACGTATTACGCGACGCACGACGGCGAAGCGGCTGAAGTGGCGACTGCGATCGGCGAGCATTATCAGCCGCGCTTTGCCGGCGATGCGTTGCCCGCCACCCGTACCGGCACCATCGTCGCGCTGGCGGACAAGCTGGAAACACTGGTCGGCATCTGGGGCATCGGTCTCGCGCCAACCGGTGACAAGGACCCGTTTGCATTGCGCCGTCATGCGCTGGGCATCCTGCGCATGCTGGTCGAGCAACGCCTGCCGTTGTCGCTGTCGCACCTGCTGGCGCTGGCCGCGCAACAGTTTGCCGGCAATGCGAATTTCACCGACCCGGTAGCCGAGGTGCAAGCCTTCGTGCATGACCGCCTGCGCGGCCTGCTACGTGATCGCGGCTTTGCACAGGATGCGGTCGAGGCGGTGGTCGCTCCCGGACCGGACCGTCTGGACGATATCGTCGAGCGGCTGGACGCGGTAAAGGCCTTCGCCGCCCTGCCGGAGGCCGCATCGCTGGCGGCGGCGAACAAGCGCATCACGAATATCCTGAAGAAGAACGACGCCGCGGTCGGTGAAGTGCAGCCTGCGCTGCTGGCCGAGGCGGCGGAGCAACGCTTGTATGGCGCGATGGCCGACACCCGCGCAACCGTCGACAAGGCCTTTGCCAGCGGTGACTTCACCGCCACGCTGAAGGCACTGGCCGCGCTGCGCGACGACGTCGATGCCTTCTTCAATGACGTGATGGTGATGGCCGAAGATGCAGCGCTGCGCGCGAATCGTCTCGCGCTGCTGGGTGTGCTGCACGCCATGATGAACCGCGTGGCCGATATCTCGAAATTGGCAGCCTGACGCCGCCGCCCTACGCACCCCACGCACCCGACCAGAGCCCGCATGCCACAGCCCGCGATGCCATCGACCAAGCTGGTGATCCTCGACCGCGACGGGGTGATCAACCATGACTCGGACCAGTACATCAAATCGCCGGAAGAATGGCGGCCGATTCCGCGTGCGCTGGAAGCGATTGCGCGACTGAACCAGCATGGCTACACGGTGGCGGTCGCCACCAACCAGGCAGGTATTGCGCGCGGCCTGTTCGACATGAAGACGCTGAACGCCATCCACCAGAAACTGCATACCAGTGCACAGGCGGTCGGCGCGCATATTGCCGCGATCTTTTTCTGTCCGCACGCCGCCGAAGAATACTGTGATTGCCGCAAGCCGCGCCCGGGCATGCTGAAGGCGATCGGCCAGCGCTTCGATGTATCGCTGCGCGGTGTGCCGCTGGTGGGTGATTCGCTGCGCGACCTGCAGGCGGGTTTCGAAGTCGGCTGCGCACCTTATCTGGTGAAAACCGGCAAGGGCGAGCGCACGCTGGACAAGGGCGGACTGCCGCCCGGCACCCAGGTGTTCGATGAGCTCGCGGCAGTCGTTGACCGCTTGCTGCACATCGACAGCATGCCTCCGCCTGCTGCTGATACCGCACGCGCGGTGTCGTCCCGCAAGAAATGACCATGCCCTCTGCGAATTCAGGTGCACCCGGCCACACCGGCCGGCTGCTGCGCTCCGTATGGTTTGCGTTGCTGATCGCGATCGCGACCGTGGTGTGGGCGATCGCGTGCTTCGGCTTCATCCTGCTGCCTTATCGTCAGCGCTACTACATGATCACGCGCTGGAACGTGTTCATCACGCTGGCCGCACGCCATGTGTGTGGCATCGAATGGGAAGTGCGCGGCATGGACAACCTGCCGCAGGCACCGGTGATCCTGCTGTCGAAGCACCAGTCGGCATGGGAGACAATTTTTTACTGCTGGCTGATGCCGCGCCCGCTGATCTTCGTGTTCAAGAAGTCGCTGCTGTACATCCCCTTCTTTGGCTGGGGGCTGGCAATGCTGCGCATGATCGCGATTGACCGCAGCAAAGGCCGCGATGCGATGGCGCAGGTGATCGAGGTCGGCCGCAAGCGGCTCGATGACGGACAGTGGGTGATCATGTTCCCCGAGGGGACGCGCACACCGGTCGGCAGCCAGGGCAAGTACAAGGCCGGCGGCACCATACTCGCCTGCGGCACCGGCGTGCCGGTGGTACCGATCGCGGTCAACTCCGGCGATTGCTGGCCGCGCAATGCCTTCATCAAGACACCGGGCAAGATCATCGTGTCGATCGGCAAGCCGATTCCGTCAACCGGTCGCGCACCCGGTGAATTGATGGCCGAGGTGGAAAATTGGATAGAATCCGAAATGCGCGTGATCACGCCGGACGCCTATGCCGGTGTGGCCGCGAGCGCTCAAGCTAACGCTAACGCAGCAGCCCCGGTCACCCACGGACAGTGAAGCGATGTCGCTGAAGCAATTCCTGCGCAAGAAGTTTATCGATCCCAACCAGCTGTCGCTGGAGGACTTGTTCGGTGAAACCCCGAGCGCCGACGCACCACCGCCGTCCACCGTCCCCGATACTCCGATCCCGCCCGGCCATCGCCGGCTACGCCTCGACGGCCTGGCCTTTGACTACCGACTGCTGCGCTCGAAGCGCAAGACCATCGGCTTCCTGATCGATGATGATGGCTTGCGCGTGACGGCGCCGCGCTGGGTGACGGTAGCCGAGATCGAATCGGCAATCGCGTCCAAGCAACCATGGATCTTCAAGAAGATCAATGAGCAGCGCGAGCGCTCGGTGCGCCGGCTGCAACCGCCGATGGAATGGCGCGACGGCGCTACCCTGCCCTATCTGGGCATCGACATCACGGTAAGGGTGGCCGAGCCGGGGTCGATGACCACCGCCGGTACCGCAGGTATCCGCTTTGATGAAGACGCGCGCGAACTGCATGTGAGCCTGCCCGTGTCATCCACCGAGCAGCAACTGAAAGATCGCGTGCAGGGCTGGCTGCAGAGCGAGGCGCGGCGCGTGTTTGCAGAGCGACTGGCACTCTTTGCCGAGAAACTGGGCGTGAGCTTCAAGAGCTTTGCGCTATCGTCCGCGTCCACGCAATGGGGCTCCTGCACCGCCGATGGCCGCATCCGGCTGAACTGGCGGCTGATGCATTTTGCGCTGCCCAACATCGATTACGTGGTCGCGCATGAACTGTCGCACCTGCGTGAGATGAACCACGGCCCGCAATTCTGGGCCACCGTGCAATCGGTGTTGCCGGAGTTCGACATGGCACGCAAGGCCTTGCGCGACCATGAGCCGGACAAGCTGCCGGTGTTCTAGCCGGCGCCGTTCGTGCGTTGCGCCAGGCGGCGCGCAAGATTCACATACGCTTCCAGTCCCACGACTTCCGGCCGGTCTTGCGGATGAATGCCGGCCTCAACCAGTTCGTCTTCGGTGAACAAACCGGACAGGCAATTCCGGATCACTTTCCTGCGCTGCGAAAACGCTTTCGTCACCACTTGCTCGAGCAGCGCTTGCTCGCAGGCCAGTGGCTGCGCGATCGGCACCATGCGCACGATCGCCGACTCCACCTTGGGCGGCGGATCAAAGGCGTCGGGCGGCACAATGAACAGCAAGTCCATCCGGTAGCGCCATTGCAGCATCACTGACAGACGGCCATAGTCACGGCTGCCCGGCGCGGCCACCATGCGCTCGACCACTTCCTTTTGCAGCATGAAATGCTGGTCGATGACCTGGTCCGTGTATTCAGCCAGATGGAACAGCAGCGGGCTGGAAATGTTGTAAGGCAGGTTACCGACCACGCGCAGGCGACGCGACGGACCGCCCGCCGTTTCTCCCTTTGCCAGCTTTTCTGCCGGGTCCACGCCTCCGGCCGTATCGGCCGCTGCACGCGCAATCGAACCGAAATCAAATTGCAGTGCGTCACCAGAATGAATCTGCACCTTGTCGGCGTTGAACTGCTTCTTCAGCAGCACGACCAAATCACGATCGAGTTCAACCACTTGCAGGTGCTTCAGGTGCGCCAGCAACAGCCGTGTCATCGCGCCCTGCCCGGGACCGATTTCGACCATCAGGTCATCCGGCTGCGGCGCAATCGCAAGGATGATGTCGTGCAGGATGTTCTGATCGGTCAGAAAGTTCTGGCCGAAGCGTTTCTTGGGGATGTGTTTCATTCAGTATCAGTGCAGGGCAGCATGACGGGGGACGTATCGGACATCGTCACGGACATCGTCACGGACAGCGCAACGGGCAGTGCAACGGGCAGTGCAACCGCCAGCGTAACGGACGAAGTGGCTGGCAGCACAATCAGCGACGGCGGTGCGCCATGTCGGCGGCAACGCGAATGGCCACCGCCATGCTCTCGCAATCAGCTTCGCCGAGACCGGCCGCCGCCAGATCGAGCGCCGTGCCATGGTCGACCGAGGTGCGAATGATGGGCAAGCCCAGTGTGATGTTCACGCCATGGCCAAACGTCGCATACTTCAGCACCGGCAAACCCTGGTCGTGGTACATCGCGAGCACGCAGTCCGCCTGCGCGAGATGGCGTGGCTGGAACAGCGTATCGGCCGGATACGGACCGGAGACTTGCCAGCCGCGCGCGACCGCCTCGCCAATCACGGGCAGGATCACATCGATCTCTTCGCGCCCGAGATAACCGCCCTCGCCCGCATGCGGGTTGAGTCCGGTCACCAGGATGCGGGGCTCGGCAATACCGAAGCGGTGCAGCAAGTCGTGATGCACGATCGCCAGCGTGCGCGCCAGACTGTCGGTGGTGATCGCAGCCGGCACGTCTTTCAGCGGCAGGTGGGTGGTCGCCAGTGCAACGCGCAACAGGCCGTCGTCGGTCTCGCCGGCCAGCATCATCACCACGTGGTCAGTGCCGGTCTGCTCGGCGAGGTATTCGGTATGGCCGGTGAAGGCCACGCCTGCGTCATTGATCGTGCTCTTCTGTACCGGCGCCGTCGCGATCGCATCCACATGGCCGGCCTGTGCGGCAGCGATCGCCGCATCCAGCATCGCGAGCACGGCCTTGCCATTGCGCGCATCGGGCTGGCCCGGGCGCGAGGGCACGGCCAGCGGGACATCGAGCACGCAGATGTCCTTCGGATGCTGCGCGAGATCGGCCGCACTGTGGATGGTACGCAGCGGGCGCGCCGGCGCAATCAGCATGGCCAGCGCTTTCAGCTGCGCCGCATCACCGACCAGCAGGCAATCGACTTGTGCTGCATCGAGCGCGGCACGCAGCGCGATCTCGGGCCCGATGCCGGCTGGCTCGCCACAGGTGATCGCGATGCGCGGACGATGGCTCATGGCGTGCTCACAAAGTCGTCAATGAATGAATCAGAGAGTACAAAGCAGCAGCGACGCATCCGCGACCAAGCAAGGATTGCGCGGTGACCTGGCGTGACAGCCAAACGCCGCGTCAGCGCTGGCCGAGGTCGTCGAAACGATACTCGACATACGCACGGTCCCGCAGCTGGCGCAGCCAGTCCTCGTACGCTTCTTCCAGCTTTTGCTCGCGCAATGCTTGGCGTGCCATCAGCCGCTGCCGTTCGCGCGAGATTTCTTCGGTCTTGCGCTCCAGGACTTCGATCAGATGGTAGCCGAATGGTGACTCGACCGGCGCGCTTACCTGCCCGGGCTGCAGCGCATTCATCGCGCGCTCGAACTCGGGCACGGTATCACCCGGATAGATCCAGCCGAGATCACCACCTTTGCTGGCCGAACCGTCATTCGAATACATGCGCGCGAGGTCTTCGAACTTTGCGGCCTGGTTGTCGAGGCGCTCTTTCAGCTCGATCATCTTGCGGCGCGCGTCGGACGGCGACACGATCTGATTAACCTTGATCAGGATATGGCGCGCGCGGGTCTGCTGCACCACATTGCCAGCGCCCTGACGCACCAGGCTGGCGCTGCGGCGACCCACGACCTTGATGATGTGGAAGCCATTCGCGCTGCGCACCAGCGGTGCGACCTCGCCCTCGTTCAGCTTTTCGGTCGCATCCAGGAACAACTGCGGCAGGCGCGATGCACTGCGCCAGCCAAGGTCGCCACCGGACAAGGCATCGTTAGCGTCGGAAAAGGTGGCCGCGACTTTCGCGAAATCGGTACCGGCCTTCAGCTGCTCCAGTGCTTGCTCGGCGCGCTTGCGGCGGTCTGCGATCTGCTGCGCCGATGCATTCTCGGGTACGCGCACCAGGATTTGCGCGAGATTGATTTCCTGCTGCGCGCCATCGGCCTTGCCAGAGGAAGCGGCCAGGAAGTTGTCGATCTCGGATTCGGAAATCTGCAGCTTGTTGTCGACTTCACGCTCGCGCAGACGCTGCAGCGTGATCTCTTCGCGCACTTCTTCCCGGAAGCGCGCAAAGGACACGCCTTCTTTTTCGAGCTGGTCACGGAAGGCTTGCACATTCAGGTTGTTTTGCTCGGCAATACGTGCGACTGCGCGGTCGAGCAGGATGTCATCGATACGGATGCCGGTTTCGCGCGCGAGCTGCATCTGCGCGCGCGTGACGATCATGCGCTCGAGCAGCTGCTTCTGCAGCAGCTCACGCGGCGGCACCTGCACGTTCTGGCGCTTCATGCGCTGCTCGACCAGGCGCATGCGCTCGTCGAGTTCCTTCAGCGTGATCACGTCGCTGTTGACGACGGCGACGATGGCATCGACCAGCACCGGCTGGCGGCCCTTGGCCGGCTTGTCTTGCGCGACGGCCGGTGCCGCTACCAGCGCAACCGTCAGCATCGCGGTGAGGGTCGAAGTCAACGCGACCGCAGCCAACCGGGCCGGTGCGCGCACGAGGGTGTTAACGAATGTCATCATGGTGAGTACTTCCCGTTCAAAGCCAGGGTGCCGACCTGCGTTGGCGTGGTCGGCATTATCCATCGCATTATTGTGGCTGGCCCAGTCGCTGGTAGCCCGGTACATTACCGCGGATCGCCCGCATCGGGTTGGTGCCCAGCGACGACAGGCCATTGAATTCGATTTGCAGGAACAGCGAGGTGTTGGTGACGCCGGTCGCGGTTGGCAGGCGTTGCGCGACGGCACGGAAAATCCAGCAGTCCGCCTGGTATTCCAGTCCGGCCAGTGACTGACCGATGCGCCGCTGGTCCAGCAGGTAATTCAGACGGCCGACGCCATACCAGCGCGCCGCCAGCGGCCATTGGCCGGAGATGTCGATCAGCTCGAAATTGGTATTCGGAATGTTCGGCAGATTGCGCGAATCACGACGGTACTGCGCATTCAGCACCTTCATCGGCTCCGGCGCCCAGTAGACACCGACGTTCACGCGGTTCACTTCGCTATTGACCTGGTTGTACTGGAAGTTTGCATCGACGCGCACGGTGTTGGTCACGCGCCCCGCCGTCAGCAGCAGCACGTCAGAGCGCGCTTCGGTCGCCTGCTGCTCGCTGCCGAGGCCGACACGCGGATTGCTCACGTTGTAACGCTGTGCGACGGCCATTCGCAGGCGCTCAGCGCCATTGGTCTCGAGATAGCGCGAGATCAGCGCCAGCGTGAACTGGTTCGAATCACCGATACGGTCATTACCAACGAAACGGTTTTCACGGAAGATTTGTGCATAACTGAAGTCCGCTTCAGACGAATCGAAGTTAGGGTACAGGTTCTGGTTTTGCGCGACGTACGGCGTATAGGTGTAGAACATCCGCGGCTCCAGTGTCTGCACCGCTGCGCGGCCGAGGAAGCTTGCATCCCGCTCGAAGATCAGGCCGCTGTCGACCGCCAAGGTGGGCAGCGTGCGCGTCGGCGCGATCATCAGTGGATCAGATACATGATCAAGGTTATACGCAGTTGAATGCACCGAAAAGCTCGGTCGCACGAAATAACCGGGACCCTGCAAAGCGTTATAGCTTAGACGCGGATTCAAGACTACACGATCTCCCTGCACCGCAGTCGGGTGTACGAAGCGGGTGAACTGCGAATCCAACGTGAGATCAATACCGGCATCAGCGTAACGAAAATTCTTGATCGTAATTTGTGGCAATCGAGCGTACGGAATGCGGATCGTTGCCAAGGGATCTTGCAAGACCTGATAGTCCGCAAGTTTCATTTCAGCAGTCCAGTCGTAGGTGCCGTAGCTAAGCGTCGCAATTTGAGGCAATAGACGACGGCTTATACCGGGTCTTCCCCACACACGACTAAGAGGGAAGTCGCGCGCATAGTCATCATCCGACGCTGCATTAAGGTCCGTAGCCAGCGTCAGCCCAGGCGCAAGCACTTGGGTATGTCGTAATGAAACACCATAACGAGTAGTCGAAGTCTTGCTATCGTTGATGAATTCGAAGCGCGTCTCCCCTGCGAAATCTTGCTCTAAATAGCGCGCGTCAGCGCCTAGCATCAGGCCGCGCGTGCCCATGTAGGTCGGAAAAATCGTCACATCACGGTTCGGCGCGATATTCCAAAAATAAGGAACTGTTAGTTGCAATCCATTGCTGGTGGAGGTCGCGATGGTTGGCGCCAAGAATCCGGACACACGTTCATCTGTCAACGGGAACGAGATACGCGGTGAGCCGGCCACCGGCACCCCCTTGAACACCAGCACTGCATTGCGCGCATAACCGACGCCGGCGCCATCATCCAGCGTCAGCTTGCCGGTGCGCAGGTACCAGTCGGGCTCGGGGCCGTTACAGGTGGTGTACACGCCATCCTGAATGGTGGCAATGTCTTCAGATTCGAAATCGATGCGCTGCGCATGGCCTTGCGCATTCTTGCGCAACAAGCGATAGACCGGGCTGTCCATATAGCCCACACCGGTATCGAGCTTGAGCTTGAGTTTCTTGCCACGAAAGCGGTTGCCCTCGCGGACCACGCGCACATCGCCATCGGCATCGACGCGGTCATCGACGATGTCATAGCGCACCGCATCGGCATTGACGACGGTCGGGCCGCGCGTGATTTCGACTTCGCGCTCCATCATCACTTCGCGGTCCGGGCGTCCGCTCAGCTGTTCGCCCTGGAACACCGTTGGCCCTTCGTCAGCTTCAACGGCAGTCGCAATCCAGGGCTGCTGCGCGCAGGCCGGACCGGCAATCATCAGCGAGATCACCAGGGACAGCAGGGTCTTGCGTGGCAGTGAGGAAGCTGGCAGTGATGGCAATCGCCGCGTCATGAAAGGTAAATTCTTGGTTTGCTGCGTCGCGCCAAACGGCGAATCCCTTATTATAGGGGAACTCATTGCTCGCCCCGAGCAAAGGCTGGCCGGTTCGCCCGGTTCCGGCCATCAAAACCTGCTTTTTTCGAAATTTTTTTTCTTCAATGTCCGATTCCCGACCCAACGACACCCGCCTCACGCAACTGACGGCCTGGCTTGCCACGCTGACGTCACCCAAGACCCTGCCCGACACGCTGCGCGCGGCATCGGCCGATGCCAGCTTCCGCCGCTACTTCCGCGTCGATACCGCAAGCGCTGATGAGGGCGGCACGCTGATCGTGATGGATGCGCCACCGCCGCAGGAAGACGTGCGCCCGTTCATTGAGGTGGCCGGGCTGTTTGGCGCCACCGGCGTCACCGTGCCCAAGATCCTCGCGCAGGATGTCACGCATGGCTTCCTGCTGTTATCCGACCTTGGCGGCACCACCTACCTGCAACAGCTGGGGCCGGACACCGCGCACAAGCTGTACCTCGATGCGATCGATGCACTGGTACTGCTGCAGGTGCAAAGCCAGCCGGGCAAGCTGCCCGAGTACGACCGCGCGCTGCTGCATCGCGAGCTGATGCTGTTCCCAGACTGGTATGTGGGCAAGCACCTGAACGCAACGCTCACCGACACGCAGAAAAACGAGCTCGACAAGGTGTTCGAGGTGCTGCTTGCGAACAACCTCGCGCAACCGCAGGTGTATGTGCACCGCGACTACCACTCGCGCAACCTGATGGTGCTGGACAAGGGCAACCCCGGCATCCTCGATTTCCAGGATGCGGTCTATGGCCCGATCACCTATGACCTGGTGTCGCTGCTGCGCGATGCCTACATCCAGTGGGATGAAGAGATGGTGCTCGACTGGGCGATCCGTTACTGGGAGCGCGCACGCAAGGCCGGGCTGCCGGTGTCGCATGATGTCGATGATTTTTATCGCGACTTCGAATTCATGGGCTTGCAGCGCCACCTGAAAGTGTTGGGCATCTTCGCGCGCCTGTTCCATCGCGATGGCAAGGATGGCTACCTGAACGACATGCCGCTGGTGATGGAATACACACGCAAGTGCGCATACCGTTACAAGGAATTCGCGCCGCTGATCCGTCTGCTGGATACGCTGGAAGAGCCGAAGACCAGCGTCGGCTTCACGTTCTGATGCAAGGAGCTGCAGACTGATGAAGGCCATGATCTTTGCTGCCGGACGTGGCGAGCGCATGCGGCCGCTGACGGACAGCTGCCCGAAGCCGCTGCTGAAGGTGCGCGGCCGCCCGCTGATCGTGTGGCACATCCTGAATCTGGTGCGCTCCGGCATCACCGAGATCGTGATCAACCATGCACACCTCGGGCAAATGATCGAAGACGCGCTCGGCGACGGCCGGCAGTTCGGCGCACAGATCGTGTATTCACCGGAGGGTACGGCGCTCGAGACGGCCGGCGGCATCGCGAAGGCGCGCCCTCTGCTGGGCGATGCGCCGTTTGTCGCGATCGCGGGCGATATCTATTGCCCGCACTTTGATTTCAGCAAGGTGACGCACGTACTCGAAGACAGCGACCCGTGGGGCAAGCCCTACCCGGCGGACCAGCGCGACCTCGGCTGGCTGTATCTGGTCAAGAATCCTGCGCATCATCCGGACGGCGACTTCGCACTCGCGAGCTTTGCGATCAGCAATGTCGGCGAGCCACGCTATACCTTCTCCGGTATCGGCGTGTACCGGCCCGAATTGTTCGACAGCGTCACGCCGGGCAGCAGCGCCAAGCTGGCCCCTATCCTGCGCGACTACGCAGACCAAGGCAGAATCGGCGGTGAAGTCTACCGGGGCGACTGGACCGATGTCGGCACCGTCGAGCGGCTGGAACAACTGAATGCACCATTGAAGGGTTCGGCATGAACACGACAACGATCAACAGCACCAGGTTTGCGCACCGGCGCGCCGCCGTGCTGAAACAAATGCATGCGCAAGGCGGTGGGGTGGCGATCATCCCGACCGCGCCGGAAGTGATGCGCAATGCCGATGCCGATTATCCGTACCGGCATGACAGCTACTTCTATTACCTGACCGGCTTTGGCGAACCGGAAGCCGTGCTGGTGCTGATCGCCGGCGAACGTGACCAGTCCATCCTGTTTTGCCGCGAAAAAAACGAAGAGCGCGAAATCTGGGATGGCTACCGCTATGGTCCGGCGGCGGCGCGCGAGGCCTTCGGCGTCGATGCCGCGTTTGCGATCGATACCATCAACAAGGAATTGCCGCTGCTGATGGCGAATGCGCCGGCGCTGTTTTATGCACTGGGCAGCAGCGCCAGCCTGGATGCGCAGGTGCAGGGCTGGCTGAACGCGGTGCGCATGCAGGTACGCGCCGGTGTCAGCGCCCCTGCGGCCGCGTATGACATCCGCACCATCCTGAACGAGATGCGGTTGATCAAGGATGCCGACGAGATCGCGATCATGCGGCGTGCGGCCGACATCACGTCCGATGCGCACGCACGCGCGATGCGCACGTCGCGTGCCGGGCTGCGTGAATATCATCTGGAAGCGGAATTGCTGCATGAATTCCGGCGCAACGGCTCGCAATTCCCGGCGTATGGCTCGATCGTCGCAAGCGGCGCGAATGCCTGTGTGCTGCATTACCGCGCCGGTGATGCCGAATTGCGCGATGGCGATCTGGTACTGATCGATGCCGGCTGCGAACTCGACAGCTACGCGTCCGATATCACGCGCACCTTCCCGGTGAATGGCAAGTTCAGCGGGCCGCAAAAAGACTTGTACGAGCTGGTACTGGCGGCGCAACACGCGGCGATTGCCAACACCACGCCCGGCAAGCGCTTCACCGATGGCCATGAAGCCGCACTGAAGGTGCTGGCCCAGGGCATGCTCGATACCGGCTTGCTGAACCGCGACAAGGTCGGCTCACTTGATGACGTGATCGCGAACGGCCACTACCGCCAGTTCTACATGCATCGCACCGGCCACTGGCTGGGCATGGACGTGCATGATGTCGGCGACTACCGCGACCCGGCCGTATCGGCTACCGAAAAGCCCTGGCGCCCGCTGCAGCCCGGCATGGTGCTGACCATCGAGCCCGGCATCTATGTGCGTCCGGCGCCGGGCGTGCCGGAGCAGTACTGGAACATCGGTATCCGCATCGAGGACGATGCGCTGGTGACCGCAGACGGCTGCGACATCCTGACGCACAAGGCGCCGAAGACGGTGGCCGAAATCGAAGCGGTGATGCGCGGCTGACGGGAACAACATGACCGAACGTGTCGATATTGCGATTGTGGGCGGCGGCCCCGTCGGGCTGGCACTGGCCGCGATGCTGGTCACGCGCGGCATGCGCGGCGATACCATTGCAGTGATCGATGCGAAGACCTTGGACGTCGCGGCCTCGGATCCGCGCTCGATCGCGCTGTCCTGGGGTAGCCGACAATTACTGTCACAGATCGGTGCGTGGACCGCGCGCGCGACGCCGATCACGCAGATCCATGTATCGCGTCGCGGCAGCTTCGGTCGAACGCTGATTGAAGCGACGGACTATCAGCTGCCAGCGCTCGGTTATGTGGCACGTTACGGTGCTGTCTGCGATGCACTGGCGACGGCACTGGCCAACACCGGCGTGCGCCAGCTGCGGCCGATGCACGTCACGGGCAGTGAAGAGAACAGCGATGCCGTGGTGCTATCGCTGTCGAATGGTCAGTCGCTGACAGCCCGCTGCCTGGTGCAGGCCGAGGGCGGTGTTTTCGGTGAACAGGCAGCGCGCAGCGTACAGCGCGATTACGGACAGACCGCGATCGTGGCGACCGTACATGCGAGCGCGGCCATCGCCGGCCGTGCGTTCGAGCGCTTCACCAGCGAAGGCCCGCTGGCCTTGTTGCCGCAGAATGAAGCCTACGCGCTGGTCTGGTGCATGCGACCCGATAGCGCCGAGGCGATGCAGGCCCTGAAAGATGATGCGTTTCTGGAGGCACTGCAACAGGCCTTCGGCCAGCGGGTCGGCCGCTTCACCCGTATCGGCGCTCGTCACGCGTATGCACTGGGTCTGAACGCGGAGCCTGCATCGACAACACGTTCGATTGCGATCGGTAATGCCGCGCAAACGCTGCACCCGGTCGCTGGTCAGGGACTGAACCTCGGCTTGCGCGATGCCGCCGTGCTGTCGCACCTGCTCGCCCGTGACAGCTCGCCGGCAGCACTCGCGACATTCCAGCAGCAACGCAAGGCAGACCGCGGCGCCACCGTCCACCTCACCGACCTGATGGCACGTGTGTTTGCCAGCTCTGCCGATCACACGCTGACGCAAGACCTGCTGGGCATCTCGCTGGGCGTGATCGATATCTTCCCGCCGGCGAAGCGCGCACTGGCCGAACAGATGATGTTCGGGGTGCGCTAGCCGTCAGGCTACCTTTCCGGCCCGCTTGAAGAAAATACGCAGGTCGGTATCGGTCGCCTCGGCGAGCTTTTGCAGGGTCCGCAATGACGGTAATGCCGTCCCGCTCTCGATACGTGCGATGCTCGATTGGGACGTGCCCATCTTGTCGGCCAACTCTTGTTGTGACAGACCGCTTTTAACGCGCAGCTCGATCAACTGCCGCGCGAGTTCGAATTCGAGACGATGGCTTTCAAATGCCTCGCCATACCCGGGATCCTCGGCCCAGCGTTTGTGCAACGTAGAAAGTCTGGTCATAGCAGTCTTGCCTCCTTCGCCCTTTGCATTGCGATCTGCAATGCCCGTTCCGGTGTCTGCTGCGTCTTCTTGATGAACGCATGGACGACGACGACCCGTCGCCCAGTGGCCACCACATAGATACCGCGACCGATAGCGTCGCGCCCGGATGCCCTGATCTCCCACAACCCCCGTCCGAGGCTGCGAACATGGGGCATGCCCACGGCGACCGGGCCAAACTCTTCGATCAGCAGTGAAATGCGCACGAAGCGGGATCGCACATCCCCCGGCATCCGGTTCAGCTCGTGATCTACGCGGGCATCCAGCGTCTCTACGCACCAGTTCGCAGTCATTAAATTATCTCACTTTCGAGATATTAAACAAGGGGCGTCCGTGCAGCCGACGCGACCTGCATCAAGGCTGCTGGCGAGATCCTCGTCGCATGGTCAGAATTCAGGAAAATCCGGCCGTGCTTGCGAAAAAGTGCGTGTGTAACTTTCTGTTGCGTTCCCTGACTGTGGCACAACTACAAAAAAAAGCGGGCGCATCGCTGCGCCCGCTTTTGGTGGTTAAGGGGTCGAATTATTCGACGGCCTTCACCATGTCTTCGATGACCTTCTTCGCATCGCCGAACACCATCATGGTCTTGTCCATGTAGAAGAGTTCGTTGTCGAGGCCGGCGTAACCGGCGGCCATCGATCGCTTGTTGACGATGATGGTCTTGGCCTTGTAGGCCTCGAGAATCGGCATGCCGGCGATCGGGGATTTCGGATCCTTCGCGGCCGGGTTCACGACGTCGTTCGCACCGAGCACCAGCACCACGTCGGCCTGGCCGAACTCGGAGTTGATGTCTTCCATTTCGAACACCTGGTCGTACGGCACTTCGGCCTCTGCGAGCAACACGTTCATGTGACCCGGCATACGGCCGGCCACCGGGTGGATCGCGTATTTCACGGTCACGCCGTTGTGGGTCAGCTTCTCGGTCAGTTCCTTCAGTGCGTGCTGCGCACGCGCCACGGCGAGGCCATAGCCCGGCACGATGATCACGGTCTCGGCATTGGCCATCAGGAACGAGGCATCGTCAGCCGAACCCGACTTCACGTTGCGCTGTTGCTGCGCACCGCCGCCAGCGGCCGCTGCTTCGCCACCGAAGCCACCGAGGATCACGTTGAAGAACGAGCGGTTCATCGCCTTGCACATGATGTAAGACAGGATCGCGCCCGACGAACCCACCAGCGAACCGGCGATGATCAGCATCGAGTTGTTCAGCGAGAAGCCGATACCGGCGGCCGCCCAGCCCGAGTAGCTGTTCAGCATCGACACCACGACCGGCATGTCAGCACCACCGATCGGGATGATGATCAGCACGCCGAGGATGAATGCAATCGCGGTCATCACCAGGAACGGCTCCCATGCCGGTGCTGCGCCTTCCGCAGCAACGAACACCAGACCGGCGCCGATCATCACGATCGCGAGGATCAGGTTCAGCATATGCTGGCCGGCGAACTGCACGGGCGCACCCTGGAACAGACGGAACTTGTATTTGCCGGCGAGCTTGCCGAACGCAATCACGGAACCCGAGAAGGTGATCGCGCCGACGAAGGTACCGATGAAAAGTTCGATACGGTTGCCCATCGGGATCGCATCACCGATGTTGGCAACAATGCCGAAGGCCTTGGGCTCGGACACTGCCGCAACGGCGATACAGACCGCCGCAAGACCGATCAGCGAGTGCATCGCAGCGACCAGTTCCGGCATCTTCGTCATTTCAACGCGCTTGGCCAATACCGCGCCAATCGCACCGCCCACCACGACGCCCAGCACCAGCAGGCCGAAGCCGCCGGGAGTCGCGCCTGCGGCGATGGCTTCGCCCTGCAGCTTGGAGATGAGTGCGACCGTGGTGAACACGGCGATGGCCATGCCGGTCATGCCGAACGCATTGCCGCGACGGGCCGTGGCCGGATGCGACAGGCCCTTGAGCGCCTGGATGAAGCAGATCGACGCGATCAGGTAGAGAAGGGTAACGACATTCATGCTCATGACTTTAGGCTCCCTCTTTCTTGGCCGCGGCTTTCGGCTCTTTCTTCTTGAACATTTCGAGCATGCGCTGCGTGACCAGGAAGCCACCGAACACGTTCACGGCGGCCAGCGCGACGGCCAGCGTGCCCATGAACTGTCCCACCGGGCCTTCAGTCAGCGCGGCGGCCAGCATCGCACCGACGATGATGATCGCCGACACGGCGTTGGTGACCGCCATCAGCGGCGTATGCAGCGCCGGGGTGACGGTCCACACGACGTGGTAACCGACGTAAATCGCCAGCACGAAAATGATTAAGTTGATGATGGTATGGCTGACTTCCATGATGTCCTCTGGTTGTTAGCTGTCGGTTAGCGGTCTATTCGCGGTTTGTCCCGTTATCTTGAACGGGGCTTATTTCTTCAGGCCGGTAATGCCGTTCTTGTCATCGACGAAGACAATCTTCGGCTGGTACGTCGCCACTTGCTCGTCAGTCATCGGCGCATACGTGCAGATGATCAACAGGTCGCCGAGGTGAGCGAGGCGTGCTGCTGCCCCGTTCAGCGAGATCTCGCCGCTGCCGCGCTTGCCCTTGATGGCATAGGTGGAAAAGCGCTCGCCATTGTTGACGTTGTACAGCTCGATCTTTTCAAACTCGCGGATGTCCGCGGCTTCCAGCAGGTCTTCGTCGATGCCGCACGACCCTTCGTAATTCAGGTCGCACTGCGTGACTGTCGCGCGATGGATCTTTGCGCGCAGCATGATACGGTTCATTACCACTCCAGACTTCTTGATGATGAGCTGCGTTACTTGCGCAGCAGTTCGCCGCCATGGGCGACCAGGGTTGCGGCGACGATTTCATCGCTGCGGTCGATCGCGAGATTGCCGTCCTTGTCGATGATCAGCTTCAGGAAGTCGATCACATTGCGGGCGTACAGCGCCGATGCATCAGCCGCGCAGGTCGCCGGGATATTGCCTTCGCCGATGATGTGCACGCCGTGCTTGATGACGGTCTTGCCCAGTTCGGACAGCGGGCAGTTGCCGCCCTGCTCAACCGCCATATCGACGATCACGGAGCCCGGCTTCATGGCCTTCACGGTGTCCTCGCTGATCAGCACCGGCGCCTTGCGACCCGGGATCAGTGCGGTGGTGATGATGATGTCGGCTTGCTTGGCGCGCTCGTGCACGAGGGCCGCCTGGCGCTTCATCCACGCTTCCGGCATCGGACGCGCATAGCCGCCGGAGCCTTGCGCGATCTCGCGCTCTTCATCGGTCTCGTAAGGGACGTCGATGAACTTCGCACCCAGCGACTCGACCTGCTCCTTGACCGGCGGACGCACGTCCGACGCTTCGATCACGGCACCGAGGCGCTTCGCGGTCGCGATCGCCTGCAGACCTGCCACACCGACGCCCATGATCAGCACGCGTGCAGCTTTCACGGTACCGGCCGCGGTCATCAGCATCGGCATAAAGCGCTGGTAAGTATTCGCCGCCATCAGCACCGCCTTGTAACCGGCGATGTTTGCTTGCGACGACAGCACGTCCATCGACTGCGCGCGCGTGATACGCGGTGCGGCTTCGAGCGCAAAAGCCGACAGGCCGCTCGACGCGAGCGCGGTCAGGCCTTCGGCATCGAACGGGTTCAGCATGCCGATCAGCACGGTGCTGGACTTCATCAGGCCGCGCTCTTCAGCCGACGGGGTACGCACTTTCAGCACCATGTCGCAGCCGAACGCATCGGCGGCAGTACCGATCTGCGCGCCGACCGCAGAGAACGCATCATCGGGAATGCTGGCGGCCACGCCAGCGCCGGACTGCACGATTACCTGGTGCTTTGCTGCGACCAGCTTTTTCACTGTTTCAGGGGTGGCGGCTACCCGCGTTTCCCCTTGACGCGTCTCGGCTGGAATGCCGATTTTCATGGCGTTCTCCAAAAAGAAAAAAATGCGCCCGAATCTTACACTCAAACCCCTGCTTTCCCATGGGACAAGGACGGCATTCCCATCTTGGCAAGAACCTGAGTCGAGGGCGGCGCGGATTTGCCCTCTGGAAATTTCAAAACCTCACATTGTCCACATTTTTGGCGCAATGCACAATTAACGGTTTCTTATGAATAGTTATTCCGGCTTGCGCTCTGCCAAACCCGACCTTTGGCCGTTCGAAGGCCGCTCTGCGCCAAAGCGGTAAAATCGCGGGTCTTTGGTCAGGCTCGGATCGAGCCAACCCGCCCACCCATGTGCTGTTTCAAAACTGTGCCCCTGCATTCAACCCGCTGCAATCCTGCGTCGCGCAGCGTCGCCGGCTCGCCATAAACACGGTTTTTTTCAGGCTCTACGCAAAGGAAACCATGTCTACCCTCTGGAAACCCTCCGTCACGGTCGCGGCGATCATTGAAAGGGACGGCAAGTTCCTGCTCGTCGAGGAAGAGACCAGCGACGGTATCCGCTTCAACCAGCCAGCCGGCCACCTCGATCCGCATGAGTCGCTGGCCGATGCGGTCAGCCGCGAGGCGCTGGAAGAAACGGCCCATGAATTCCACCCCGACGCGCTGGTCGGGGTCTACATGTCGCGCTACCAGTCCAGCAGCACCGGGGACGATGTCACTTACCTGCGCTTTGCGTTCGCCGGCAGCGTCGGCGCCGTGCATGACCGGCCGCTCGATACCGGCATCCTGCGCGCGCTCTGGCTCAGCTATGAAGAAATCCTCGCGATCAGCGACAAGCACCGCAGCCCGCTGGTCCTGCAATGCATCGACGATTACCTGCGCGGCCGCCGGCTGCCGCTGACAGCGATCTACACCCATCCCAGCGTCACCGAGCCCGGCCATGCGTAAGGAAAAGGTGGTGCTGGGCATGTCCGGCGGCGTCGATTCATCGGTCGCGGCGTGGTTGCTGAAACAACAGGGTTATGAAGTCATCGGCCTGTTCATGAAGAACTGGGAAGACGATGACGACGACGCGTACTGCTCGACCCGCCAGGACTGGATCGATGCGGCCAGCGTGGCCGATGTGGTCGGCGTCGATATCGAGGCCGTCAACTTTGCGTCCGAATACAAGGACCGTGTATTCGCCGAATTCCTGCGCGAATACGAAGCCGGTCGCACGCCGAACCCGGACGTGCTGTGCAATGCCGAGATCAAGTTCAAGGCCTTTCTTGACCATGCGATGGCGCTCGGCGCCGACAAGATCGCGACCGGTCATTACGCACGCGTACGCGAGCGCGACGGCCGCTTTGCGCTGCTGAAGGCGATCGACGCCAGCAAGGACCAGAGTTATTTTCTGCACCGCTTGAACCAGGCGCAGCTGTCGCGCACGCTGTTCCCGCTCGGCGACTTGCACAAGACCGAGATTCGCCGCATCGCCGACGAACTGAAACTGCCGAATGCGCGCAAGAAGGACTCGACCGGTATTTGCTTCATTGGCGAGCGCCCGTTCCGGGAATTCCTGAACCGCTACCTGTCATTCAAGCCGGGCCCGATGAAAACGCCGGACGGCGACGTGGTCGGCGAACATGTGGGCTTGTCGTTCTACACGCTGGGCCAGCGCAAGGGCATCGGCCTCGGCGGTTCGAAAAAACACCGCGATGCCGACGGCAACCATGATGCGTGGTACGTCGCGCGCAAGGATGTCGCCAGCAACACGCTGTATGTCGTGCAGGGCCATGACCACCCGTGGCTGCTATCCGCCACCTTGGCCGCCGGCCAGGTCAGCTGGGTCGCGGGCGACGCGCCGCAGGATGGCCCGCTGTCGGCGAAGACCCGTTACCGGCAGCCGGACATGGCCTGCGAGCACCACGGCTTGGGCAGCGACCGCTTTGCGCTGCAATTCCCGCAGGCGCAGTGGGCAGTCACTCCGGGGCAATCCGCCGTGCTGTATGACGGCGACGTCTGCCTCGGCGGAGGCATCATCGACAGTGCCGGCACACAGGCCTGACTCCCACTGACTCCCACTGAATTCCGCCTGAATTCAGCTTGACTCCCGCCTGCCCCCTTTCAGCACAGGCCGCCGGCAGCACGGCTGCCCGCGGCCTGCATTCTTGTATTTCCCGCGTTCAAAAAAGACTTGCAAGCCGTCCGGCGATGGTCAATAATCTAAACAAGAATTGTTCGCATTTACATTGCACTAACAACCATGAGCTCGGATCCCCACGCCGGCCCGCTGCCGGCAACAAATGATCTGACAGCCAAGATCGTGGCACTGCCGCGCATCAAACTCGTCGACCTGTTGCAGCAAATGCGCGAAATCGAGATCGACCACGACGGAAAGATTTATCGGCTGCGCCTGACGCAGACGAATAAATTGATCCTTACTGCCTGAGCGAAGGAAGCAGCAACATGATCGTCTGCGTTTGCCACAATGTGTCCGACCGAGCCATCCGCGCTGCCGTCGATGCCGGTGCCACCTCGCTGGCCGAGATCCGCGCGAGCCTGAACGTGGGCAGCTGCTGCGGCAAGTGCAATGCGTTTGCGAAGACGGTCGTGCGTGCGCAACTCGAAGACAAGGCGATGAAGTCCACCGAAATCCGCCGCGAGGTCGCTGCGGCCTGATTTTTCCATGAGCGCAGTTCTGTCATCGCCGGCCCCGGCATTCATTGCATGGCCGCGCCGCCGGATGCCGCTGGCACTGGCCATCGCATTGCACGCCGCCTTGCTGCTGGCACTGCTGAACGGACTGCAACCCCACACCGTCGATCTCGTCACGCCACGCGAAGTGGTGGTGTCCCTGATTGCCAATCGCGCGCCAACGCTGGTCGAACCGCACAGCGTGCGTACACCGGAACCCGTCGCACGTCCGGCACCGACGCCGATGCCGACGCCGATGCCGATGCCTATGCCGAAACCGGCCGTGACGTCTGTCGCCACGCCCAGCCCGGCACCGCAACCGGTCGCCGCACCGGTGCCGACGTCGCTACCCGTGCAGCGCAACACCATCACGGATGTACCCGCACCGGCAGCCTCGACCGCACCGCTTGCAGTGCCGCCCGCACCAGTGGCGGAGAGCAGACCGGCGCCAACACACGCGGCCAACCCGGCACCGCCGGCGCCCGCTGAACGCGGTCCGGTGACGGTCAGCCATGTCGAGTATCTGCAGGCACCGAAGCCGGACTATCCGCTCAGTGCAAAGCGCGCCGGTGAGCAGGGCAAGGTGCTGCTGCGCGTGCTGGTCGATGAAAAAGGCCGGCCCGAACGGGTGGATGTTCGCGAAAGCGCCGGCTTTGCACGACTGGACGAAGCCGCGCGCCAGGCCGTGCTGCGTGCCAGCTTCAAGCCGCATGTCGAAGACGGCCGCGCGGTACCGGTCTATGTGATGGTGCCGATCAGCTTCGCCCTCCGCTAACCCTCACCCACGACACTGAAAAGAAGCTCATGGATACCAGCCCGTACGGCCTAGCCACGCTGTGGCAGCAAGGCGACCTCGTCACCAAATTCGTCGCGCTGTTGCTGATCGCGATGTCCATCGCTTCCTGGAGCGTGATGATCGCCAAGGGCTTGCAAGCACTGCGCCACCGTCGTGCGGTCGAATCGGCGCGCCGCAGCTTCTGGGAAGCCGGCAGCCTCGATGCCGGCATCAGCAGCCTCGGCCAGGACAACCCGTTTGCACATCTTGCACGTGCCGGCACCTCGGCGCTGCGCCACCACCATGCGAACGCGGGCAGCCTGCAAAACCAGCTGTCCGTCAGCGACTGGGTGACGATGTCACTGCGTCAGGCCATCGATGAATCCGCAGCGAAGCTGTCGTCCGGCATGGCGGTGCTGGCATCGGTCGGCTCCACCGCGCCTTTCGTCGGCTTGTTCGGCACCGTCTGGGGCATCTATCACGCGCTGGTATCGATTGGCAGCAGCGGCCAGGCCAGCATCGACAAGGTCGCCGGTCCGGTCGGCGAAGCACTGATCATGACCGCGCTCGGTCTGGCCGTCGCGATCCCCGCCACCTTCGGCTACAACGCTCTGGTCCGCAGCAACAAGGCGATGCTCGCGCAGCTGAACAAGTTCGGCTTCGACCTGCATGCGCTGTTCGTCACCGGTTCGCGCACCGGCGACAGCAAGTCATCCGGCCCGAAACTGGCGGCCGTCGCCTGACGCAGCACGCCACCAGGGAGCTAACCATGGCCATGGGCACCTTGTCCGACACTGCGGACGAAGACTTCAACCCGGAGATCAACACCACGCCGCTGGTCGACGTGATGCTGGTGCTGTTGATTATTTTCATCATCACCATCCCCGTCATCAACCACAGCGTGAAGCTGGATCTGCCGCGCGCCACGACACAAGCAAACCAGGTAAAGCCCGAGACCGTGAATCTGACGATCGACGGTAGCGGCAAGCTGTTCTGGAACAACCGCGAAATCAGCGACAACGCGCTGTCGCAAAAAATCACCGATGCCGCGCAGGCAGAGCCGCAACCGGAACTGCACCTGCGCGCAGAACGCACCACGCCATTTGAAAAAGTCGCACAAGTGATGGCCGCCGCGCAGAATGGTGGCTTGAGCAAGATCGGCTTTGTCACCGAACCAGAGAAATAAATCAAACCCGAGGCGCCACCCGCGCCTGCGCGTCACAGCGCAAGCATCTGCACCGAAGCCAGCCACGCCGTCCTGCCGGCCAGCCAGCCAACCACATGAACCAGCGCGCACCCGTCCATCGGGGCGCGCAACAAGGCTGATCACAAGGCTATACAAGGCGATACGGCATGAACACTGTAATGAAACTCAAGCCACTGGGCGCACTGGTGGCCGGACTGGCTTTTTGCGGCGGCTCCGCACTCGCCGCTGACAACGCCGACACCAGCAAGAAGGATGACGGGACCCTGCCCGCCGTTGAAGTCAATGGCAACCGCGAAGCGCCTGCCTACATGGCCACCAAGACCCGGGTCGGCAAGGTCGAGCAAGATCCGCATGCGATACCGCAGGCGGTCACGACCGTGACCAGCACGATCCTCGAAGAGCAGCAAGCATCATCGCTGCAGGAAGCGATGCGCAACGTCGCCGGCATCAGCTTCAATGCGGCCGAGGGCGGCCGCGCCGGCGACAACATGAACCTGCGCGGCTTCTACACCTTTGGCGACATGTACCTCGACGGCATCCGCGATACCGCGCAATACAACCGCGAGACCTTCAATCTGGAGCAACTCGATGTATTGCGCGGCGCCGGTGCGATGCTGTTTGGCCGTGGCCAGGCAGGCGGCGTCATCAATCAGGTGACGAAGACCCCGCTGGAATTCGACCAGTACCGCCTGACTGCCAGTACCGGCTCGCAGGGCTATCGACAGTTCACGGCCGACCTGAACAAGGCTGTCAGCGAAGACACTGGCCTGCGCGTGAACCTGATGGACCGTGCTGACGGCAGCTGGCGCAGCAATCCGGACGGCGGCGCGACACCCGACATCCAACGTAGCGGTGCCGCGATCAGCCTGGCACTGAACCAGGCCAGTAACCACAAACTCTGGCTGAATCATTACTACATCCGCACGAATGACAATCCGGATTACGGCGTGCCGTTCGACAGCGTCACACGCAAACCTGCGACCGGCTTCCGCAACAACAACACACAAACCGGTGTATTGACCGGTATCGCCTTGCCGTCCAGTTATTTCTGGGGCACGACGAAGACCTTCGACAAAAGCGATACTTCGATGAGCACGCTGGTCCACCAGTGGCAAATCGATGACGTGTCCCAGCTGCGCACACAACTACGCTATGCCAATTACGATCGCAGCTACTGGGCCAAGACGCCCAGCATCAGCAGCCCACCGAATGCCAGCGGTGGCCGGGTCGGTACCGGCGGCGCCGCTGCCGGCAATGTGACGCGCATGGCGTATTACGACACGGTGACGCTGCAATCGGATTACAGCCGCACCTTCGACACCATGGGCATGAAACATCAGCTGCTGGCCGGTGTCGACTACCTGTACGAAGACAGCTGGCGCAACTCGCTGAAGAACTTTGGCACGGCGCTGCTGCCGGACTACCGTCCGTACCAGACTTCGACCTCGACGCCCAGCCGATTCAGCGGCGACTCGTATGCGGTCTATGCACAGGACACAGTGGAGTTCATCCCGAAGTGGCGCGCAACGGCCGGCGCACGCCGTGACCAGATGAATGCGAAATATTCGAATGGCGCCAACCTGAACTATGGCGAATGGAGCTATCGCTCGTCTCTGTCCTATCACCCGACGGATGAGTCGCACTACTATCTGGCCTACAGCGATTCGTTCAGCCCGACTGCCGACCTGTACCAGCTGACCATCACACCCAAGCCGCCCGAGCGCAGCGACGTGGTCGAGCTGGGCGCCAAATACATCTTGCTGGAAGGTGACCTGACCCTGCGCGGCGCACTGTACCGCGCGACCAAGGTCTGGGAACGCAATGCCGATCTCGAAGCCACGACCGCCCCCATCCTGACCAAAAAACGCCGTACCGATGGCATCGAGGTCGAAGCGGCGGGCCGTATCACACGCCAGTGGGAAGTGTTCGCCGGCGTCGCACTGATGGATGCGACCATCCTCGACGTTGCCGACGGTGCCGCCGCCGGACTGGTGGGTCAGCGCGCACGCAATACCCCACGCTATACCTACAATCTGTGGACGACCTACAAGGTGGACGACCACTGGAAGGTCGGTGCCGGGGTCGAAGCCAAGGGTGATCGCTATGCGTATGTGCCCAGCAGCGCCACACTGCCGACGCTCCCGGGCGGCACCGCGTTCCACCCGAATACGGCGCCGGCGTATGAACGTGTCGATGCCCTGGTCTCTTACGAGCAATTGCAGTGGGCGGTCAAGCTGAACGTGAAGAACGTGTTCGACAAGCTGTACTATGACTCGGTCTACGACAATGGCGGCTTCACGGTTCCGGGACTGCGCCGCACCGTGATCGTGACCGCCGAATTCAAGTACTGACGGAGCATACGGTGCTGATCACCATCGACCCGCTACTGACGCCGCAAGAACTGGCCGACGCACAAGCGCTGCTGTCCGGTGCCGCCTGGGTCGATGGCCGTGTCACCGCAGGCACACAGGCCGCGCAAGTGAAGAACAACCAGCAGCTTGCCGAAGACGCGCCGCCACTGCCGGCACTGCGACGGCTGGTGCTGCAGGCGCTGTCACGCAACGCCGACTTCATGGCTGCCGCGCTGCCGCTGAAGGTGTTGCCGCCTTTCTTCAACCGCTATGCCGGCGCGACCAATACCTATGGCGCGCATGTCGATGGCGCCATGCGTCAGGCGCCGGATGGCAGCTATGTGCGTTCCGACCTGTCAGCCACACTGTTCCTGTCCGCGCCTGACAGCTATGACGGCGGCGAACTGTCGATTACCGATACCTTCGGCACCCATCACATCAAGCTGCCGGCCGGCAGCGTGGTGCTGTACCCGTCGTCATCGGTGCATGCGGTCACGCCGGTCACGCGTGGTGAACGTCACGCGTGCTTCATGTTCATCCAGAGCATGGTGCGCGACGATGGCCAGCGTCGTCTGCTGTACGACATGGACATGGCGCTGCTGAAGCTGCGCGAGAGCGTCGGTGAGACCGAGCCGGTGGTACAGCTGACCGGCACGTATCACAACCTGTTGCGGCGCTGGGCCGGGACCTGAGCGCACGGCACCTGCTGCCGCATACGGCAAACCGCACACGCCTCGCCCGCCCCCTTCCCATCACCCATGACCACGACCATGCATCCCGTCGCCGCCGCGCTCGCGGACTATGCGCGCCAGGCGCAAGCCAGGCTGCCCGCCGATGTCTGGCGCTACCTGCAGGAAGGCAGCGGCGACGGCCATACGCGGCGCGCCAATGAAGCAGCGTTCAACGCGATACCGCTGCTGCCGCGTCCGCTGGCGGATGTGCGTGGCGGGCACACGCGCATCGCATTGTTTGGCCGCACCTATGCGCATCCGCTGATGCTGGCGCCAATCGCATACCAGCGGCTATTCCATGCACAAGCGGAAATCGGCACGGCGATGGCCGCGCAGGCGCAGCAAGCGGTAATGCTGGTCAGCAGCCTGGCCAGCCAGCCGCTGGCCGACATCGCCGCGACCGGCGCCGATACCTGGTTCCAGCTGTACTGGCAGTCCGGACGCGATGCGACGCTGCGCCTGCTGCGCAAGGCCGAGGATGCCGGTGCTCAGGCCATCGTGTTCACGGTCGATGCCCCCGTCAAATCTGCGACACTGAACCTGCCGGCCGGGCTGCATGCGGTGAACCTGGAAGCCGAACCGCCGCTGCCGGCCATCACGCAGGGACAGAGCGTGGTGTTCGACCAGTGGATGCAGCGGGCGCCGCGCTGGGAGGATCTCGCCTGGCTGCGCCAGCAGACGCGCTTGCCACTGCTGGTGAAAGGCTTGCTGCATGCGGAGGATGCGCAACGCGCGCTGGACTTCGGTAGCGACGGGTTGGTGGTGTCCAACCATGGCGGCCGCGTGATCGATGGCACGCCGGCCGCGTTGCACGTGCTGCAGGCATTTCATGCGCAGTTTGGATCGAACACGGTGCTGCTGTTCGACAGCGGTGTGCGCAGCGGCACGGATGCGTACAAGGCCATCGCTTGCGGCGCCCGGGCCGTGCTGGTCGGTCGCCCGTTTGTGTGGGCACTGGCTGCCGCCGGCCCGATGGGTGTCGCACATGTGATCCGGCTGCTGCGTGACGAGCTGGAAATGACCATGGCGCTGCTCGGGCATGCGACGCTTGCGCAGGTGCGCGGTGCAGCGGCCGCTGAGCCTGCCACCGGGGAGGACCGTGGCAGTGCCCATTCGGAATGACGAAGATGACAGGAATGATTCGCAATAACGAAATGCAGCTTGCGTGCGCACTTTCGGCGGCGCTTGCGTTAACATCGGCGCACATCATTTCCCGCTAAGAGGCCCCCCATGAAAGGCGATCCCACCATCATCAAGCTGCTGAACGACCAGCTGACGAACGAGCTGACAGCCATCAACCAGTATTTCCTGCATGCGCGCATGTACAAGCACTGGGGCTTCGGCAAGCTCGCGAAAAAGGAGTACGAAGAATCGATCGGCGAGATGAAGCATGCCGACAAGATCATCGATCGCATCCTGATGCTCGATGGCTTGCCCAACCTGCAGGCGCTGCACAAGCTCATGGTCGGCGAGAACACGCCGGAAATGCTGGATTGCGACCTGCAGCTCGAAAAGATGGCACAGCAAACCGTGAAGGATGGCATTGCGGCGTGCGAAGCTGCGCGGGATTTCGTGTCGCGTGAACTGTTCCAGCTGATCCTCGACGACACCGAAGAGCACATCGACTGGCTGGAAACGCAGAAAGACCTGATCGACAAGGTCGGCCTGCAGAATTATCTGCAGTCACAGATGGAAGACGAATAAGCAAAGCGCCATTCACAGCCGCTGGCTGCGCCGCCGATGCGCTGCCGGCATCTGCGCAAAACAAAAGGAGCCGCGGCTCCTTTTGTTTTTGCTTTTGCTTTTTTATCCTGTTCGGCGCCGATGCTGCAAGGTCATCAGGCGTCGGGGACGGTCTCGCGGAATGACGGGCGCTCGGACAGTTTGTCGAACAGCCGCGCGAGATTCGGGTGATCTTCGCGCCATGGAATTTCGGGGAAGCGGAAAGCCAGCCAGCCAAGTGCGCAACCGACCGCGACATCCGCCAGCGTGAAATGACCACCGGCACAGAATGGTGCTTCACCGAGCCCATGCGCCATCGCCTTCAGGCCCTGCCGGACCTTGCCCAGTTGTCGCTCAACCCAGGCATCGCTTTGCTTGTCGGCCGGGCGTTGCGTGCGTTCGAGACGCACCGCAATCGCCGCATCCAGCACACCATCGGCCAGCGCTTCCCAGCACTTGATGCTGGCGCGCTCACGACCCGAGTTCGGCAGCAGCTTGCCCACCGGCGACATCGTATCCAGGTATTCGACGATCACGCGCGAATCGAACATCGCACCGCCATCTTCCATCACCAGGCAAGGTACCTTGCCCAGGGGATTCGCGAGGCTGATGGTGGTGTCAGGTGACCACACGTCTTCAAGCACGAAGCTGTAGTCGAGTTTTTTCTCGGCCATCACGACCCTGACCTTGCGGACGTACGGGCTGGGGATCGATCCAATCAGTTTCATGAGGAAGCGGCGTGCCTGCGAGGTGTTACGGGGTGACGATTATATCATTGGCAAAACCGGAAGCAGGAGCATGGCAGCGCGGTTTCAGGCGCTCCGGTCGGGCCATGCGCGAATGGTAAAATCCCGGTCTTCCTGAAATCTGCGCTGCGGCCTTGCCGCGCTTGCCCATCATGTCGCTTTCCCCGCTGTCCGCCCTGTCGCCGCTCGACGGCCGCTACGCTGCCAAAACCGATACCCTGCGCCCGCTGCTGTCCGAAGCCGGCTTCATGCACCACCGCGTGAAGGTCGAGATTGCGTGGCTGCTCGCGCTGTCCGAAGCCGGCTTTGCCGAACTGCCGAAGTTTTCCACGGCAGCCCGTACGCTGCTGGAAACACTGGCGACTGATTTCAGCGACGCCGATGCAGCGCGCATCAAGGAAATCGAGGCTGTCACCAACCATGACGTGAAAGCCGTTGAATATTGGCTCAAGGAAAAAGTCCAGCATTTGCCAGAGCTGGTGAAAGCGTCCGAATTCATTCATTTCGCATGCACGTCGGAAGACATCAACAACACCTCGCACGGCATGATGCTGAAGGCCGCGCGTGACGAGGTACTGCTGCCATCGCTGTCGGGCCTGATCACCAAGCTGACCGAGCTCGCGCATGCGAATGCCGATCTGCCGATGATGTCGCGCACGCACGGTCAGCCGGCCAGCCCGACCACACTGGGCAAGGAAATGGCAAACGTCGTCGCGCGCCTGCAGCGCGCGGTCCGGCGCATCGCAGCGGTCGAGATCCTCGGCAAGATGAATGGCGCGGTCGGCAATTACAACGCGCACCTGTCCGCGTATCCGGAATTCGACTGGCCGGCGTTCTCGAAGCACGTGATCGAGCAGCGCCTCGGCCTGAGCTTCAATCCGTACACGATCCAGATCGAGCCACATGATTACATCGCCGAACTGTTCGATGCCATCGCCCGCACCAACACCATCCTGCTCGACCTTAACCGCGATATCTGGGGCTATATCGCGCTCGGCTACTTCAAGCAAAAGACCAAGGCCGGCGAGATCGGCTCGTCAACCATGCCGCACAAGGTCAACCCCATCGATTTCGAGAATTCGGAAGGCAATCTCGGCATGGCCAATGCCGTGCTCAAGCACATGGCCGAAAAGCTGCCGGTATCGCGCTGGCAGCGCGACCTGACCGACTCCACCGTGCTGCGCAACATCGGCGTCGGCTTCGGCTACAGCCTGCTGGCCTATGACAGCTGCCTGCGCGGCCTGAACAAACTCGAAGTCAATCCGTCGCGTCTGGCAGACGATCTCGACAATAGCTGGGAAGTGCTGGCCGAACCGGTGCAGACGGTGATGCGTCGTCACGGCATCGAGAACCCGTATGAGCAACTGAAGGAACTGACGCGCGGCAAAGGTATCTCGAAGGATGCGCTGCGCGAGTTCATCACCGGCCTCGCGATTCCGCAAGCGGACAAAGACCGCTTGCTGGCGATGACGCCGGCCAGCTACATCGGCATCGCAGACAAGCTCGCAAAAGATATCTGAGCCTGCAGCCGCAATGCAAAAGCTGCCCGAGGGCTAATGCTGGTCAGTTAACGCAAGTCGCTGGATCCCGGCTTGCGCCGGGATGACGTTTTAAGGCCGATAGCTCTTGATATGTCGTCCCGGCGCAAGCCGGGATCCAGTATCTTTCGTTGAGCACCCGAAAATTTCGCCCTTAACTGACCGGCATTAGCCCGAGGGCGGCTTTTTTTATGGCGATCGGTGATACCGATAGCGTGTCGGCGAGAGGATCAGACCACGGCGCCGTCGGTCTCGTCCTTGACCTTGACCGGCTTGAGCAAGTCTTCACGCTTCACGCCCAGCCACATCGCCACCGCGGCCGCCACGAACACCGACGAATAGATGCCGAACAGGATGCCGATGGTCAGCGCGACGGCGAAGAAATGCAGCGTCGGGCCGCCGAACAACAGCATCGACAAGACCATCAGCTGCGTGCTGCCATGGGTGATGACGGTACGTGAAATCGTGCTGGTGATGGCATGGTTCATCACGTCGGCAGTGCCGAGCTTGCCATAGCGGCGATCGCGGAAGGTTTCGCGTACGCGATCAAACACCACCACCGACTCGTTCACCGAGTAGCCAAGCACGGCCAGCACCGCCGCCAGCACGGTCAGCGAGAATTCCCACTGGAAGAAGGCAAAGAAGCCGAGGATGATCACCACGTCATGCAGGTTGGCGATGATGGCCGCGACGGCGAACTTCCATTCGAAGCGGAATGCGAGGTAGATCATGATGCCTATCACCACAAAGGCCAGCGCGGTCAGGCCGTCGTGCGCGAGTTCTTCGCCGACTTGCGGGCCAACGAATTCGACGCGCCGCAGTGTCACACTGGCGTCTTGGGCCTTCAGTGCATCGATCACCTGCGTGCTGATCTGTGCCGAGTTCGTGCCCTTCTGCACCGGCAGCCGGATCAGCACATCTTGCGCGGTGCCAAAGCTCTGCACCTGGTTATCGGTGAAGCCGAGGCCACTGACGGTGCTGCGTATGCCTTCGATATCGGCAGGCTTGGTGTAGGAGACTTCCATCACCGTACCGCCGGTGAACTCGATCGACAGGTGCAGTCCCTTGGCGACCAGGAAGAACACAGCAGCGGCAAAGGTCAACGCGGAAATCACGTTGAACACCAGCGCATGCCGCATGAACGGGATGTCTTTCTTGATGCGGAAAAATTCCATGATGGGATCCTTGATTCAACCGTAGGGCGTCAGGTGTGGCGTCAGGCGATCGCTGGCGATCAGGCCGTGGGCTTCCACACCTGCCCGATGGACACGCTGGAAAGCTTCTTGCGGCGGCCGTACCACAGGTTAGCGAGCGCGCGTGCGACGATGACGGCCGAGAACATCGATGTCAGGATGCCCAGGCAATGCACGACCGCAAAACCACGAATCGGGCCGGAGCCGAAGATCAGCAGCGCAAGGCCGGCGATCAGCGTGGTCACGTTCGAATCCAGAATCGTTGCCCACGCACGCTCGAAGCCGGCCGCAATCGCCGCCTGCGGTGTATTGCCGTTGCGTAGCTCTTCGCGAATGCGCTCATTGATCAGCACGTTGGCGTCGATCGCCATACCCAGCGTCAGTGCAATCGCCGCAATACCAGGCAGCGTCAGCGTGGCCTGCAGCAGCGACAGCAAGGCGATCAGCAACATCACGTTCACACCCAGCGCGAACACGCTGAATGCGCCGAACACCAGGTAGTACGCGACCATGAACACCGTGATCGCCGCGAAACCATACAGCGTGGAGTTGAAACCCTTGCTGATGTTCTCCGCACCCAGCTGCGGGCCGATGGTACGTTCTTCGATGATTTCCATCGGCGCTGCCAGCGAACCGGCGCGCAGCAGCAGTGCCAGGTCCGACGCCGCAGCCGGCGATTCCATGCCGGTAATCTGGAAGCGCGAACCGAGTTCATCGCGAATGGTCGCGACTGTCAGCACCTCGCCCTTGCCCTTTTCGAACAGCACGATGGCCATCAGCTTGCCGACCTTGGAACGGGTCGCCTCGCGCATCTTGCGACCGCCGTCGCCATTCAGGTCGATGCCGACCGCCGGCTGCTGGTTCTGGTCGAAGCTGGCACCCGCATTCGAGATGTAATCGCCGGTGATGACCGGGTCTTTGTACAGCACCACCGGCGCACCTTTGCCGACCTTGAACAGTTCCGAGCCGACCGGCACGGTAGCCGCATCCTCGGTACCGCGACGCACGCTGTCGTCGACCATGCGTACTTCCAGCGTCGCTGTACGGCCGATGATGTCCTTGGCGCGCGATACATCCTGCACGCCGGGCAACTGCACGACGATGCGATCCGCGCCCTGGCGCTGGATCACCGGCTCGGCCACGCCAAGTTCATTGACGCGCTTGGACAGCGTGGAAATATTTTGTTGTACTGCCTCTTCCAGCGTCTTCTTCAGTGCTGCCGGATTCAGCGTCGCACGCAGGACTGGGCCCTCGGCATCGGCAGTGTCGGTGAGCGCCAGCTCCGGCATCTGGTTGGTCAGCACGTCTTTCGCTGCAGCCAGCGTCTCCGGATCGCGGAAGCGAATGTCGATGGCGTTACCTTCCCGCGCAATGCCGGCAAAGCGCAGCTTCTTTTCGACCAGCAGCGCGCGCACACCGGTTTGCACCGACTGGTTGCGCTTGACCATCACGGCCTGCGTATCGACCTGCATCAGGAAATGCACGCCACCGCGCAAGTCCAGGCCCAGGTACATCGGCAGCGCATGCAGCGCTTGCAGCCAGCCCGGTGTGTTCGGCAGCAGGTTGAATGCGACAAGGTAGGTCGGATCGGACGGGTCCTGGTTCAGCGCCTGCTCGATCACGGTCTTGGCCTTGAACTGCAGATCGGTATTGGCGAAGCGAACGCGCACGGTGCCGTTATTGCCCAGGTCTTCGAAGAAGATGGCCTCGGCGCGCACGCTGTCAGCGTCCAGTGCCTGCTGCACGCGGGCGACCGCATCCGGGCCCAGTTTCAGCGTGGCCTTTGCACTGCTGATCTGCACGGCCGGCGATTCGCCGAAGAAGTTCGGGATCGTGTACAGCACGCCCAGTACCAACACCAGCGCGATCAGCACATACTTCCAGAGGGGATAGCGGTTCATGGCAGCTTGCCTAGAATGTAAAAAGTCCGGCAACGCGGCCGGACATGGTTCAAACCTGAAACGGGATCAGAGCGACTTGACCGTGCCCTTGGGCAGCAGCATCGTGACCGACGCTTTCTGCATCACGATCTCGGTGCCTTCGGCCACTTCCAGCGTGATGTAGCCATCGGCTACCTTGGTGATCTTGCCGACCACACCGCCGGCGGTGACGACCTCATCGCCCTTGCCGAGCGCATCGATCATGGCCTTCTGCTCTTTCTGGCGCTTCATCTGCGGACGAATCATCAGGAAGTACAGCACCACGAACATCAGGATGATGGGCAGGAAGCTCATCAGCCCGCCGGCGGCTCCGCCGGCCGGTGCTGCGGCCTGTGCATAGGCATTCGAAATAAACATGGACTGCTCCGGGTTTGTTTTTCTGAGAACCCGAGATTCTAGCATTGGAAGGCTGCAGGCCACCGGCGCCAGTGGCCTGCGCTGACCGGGATTCGGGCTAGGAATTGGCCAATTGCACGCCGGGTTGCAGCATCAGCGCCTCGCGGATCAGCTGCGCGATATCGTCGGACGAACTTTCCGCAACCGCGAGCACGGAACGGCCTTCATGATCGCTGACGGTGACCCGGGCGCCGGCTTGCACCAGCAAGCGCGCCAGCGGCAAGTTGCCGACTTCACAAGCACACATCAGCGGTGTCTGGCCGATCAGGTCGCGCGCGTTCGGATTGCTGCCGCGCGCGAGCAGCTGGCGGGCCAGGCCCTCCGGCATCGCGCCGAAATGCAGCGCACTGCAACCAAGCCGGCCGGTGGCCCGGACATCCGCGCCGGCCTGTGCCAGCCACGCAGCCAGCTGCCAGTGGCCGCGCCAGCAGGCAGCGACCAGCGGCGTGCCGATGCCGGCGGCGGCTCCGCGCGCTTCGATATCGACCCCCAGGTTGACCAGGGTCGATGCCAGCGCGGTCGTCAAATCGGGCAGCAGCAGTAATTCACTCCCCTTGTGCGGCAATTGATGTACACGTGCGCCATTTGCGATCAGCGTTGCCGCAATGCCCGAGGCATCGGGCAAGGTATGCCGACGGGCAGTCGTGGTGCGCAGCGTGCACAGCAGCGCCAGCGGCACCTGACCACTGAGGTCGGGGTCGTTCACGCAACGCTTTCCTCCGTGACGCAGGACAAGCTTCACGATCAACGCATCCCCGAGCAGGCAAACCCAGTGCAATACCGAGCGCCCGTACATGGGATCGGTTTCGCACACATCATGGCCGCTCGTCAGCAGCGCGCCAACCTCGGCCGTAATCGTGTCGCGGGCACTGTCGGGGTGGAATGCATGCTTCAGCAATGCGCGGGCGAGCGCAGGCATCGCGTGTTGCCAGGCCTCTTCGTGTTCAGGACGGTCACTGTGGCGTGCCATGCGTATCAGTGCGGCGATGCCATCCTCGTCGTTGCCTTCATCATCGGGAAAATCATCGGAATCCGAAGCATCAAACGTGACCGGAACGGGTGCGACACATCGCAACTGCGGTACGCCGTTCGCCAGACTGGCAGCGGACGCATCGGAGTCATGCCGCTGTGAGGTTTGTGAGGTCTGTGACGTCTGCGAAGCTGATGCTGGCAGTGGCGCCAGCGGTGATGACGTCGGCGATGACATCGGTGAATGCAGCGCCCTCTCGGGCATCGATGTATCCCACGGCGATGTCGTCGCAGAGATCTGCCGCATGACCGGCACCGGCGTCGGGGGCGACGGGGCCGGCTGCAGCATCCCTTGCTGAACCGTCGCCCGCCCGCCCTGGGTGCCGGCACTCGCGCCCGGTGCGGGCTGTGCATCGTGTGGCGGGTTGCCGGGCTGACCCAGCTGCGGCGTGTCGAAACGAAAGTTCACGAACCTGGCCACCACATCATCCGGAACGCTGTTGAGCGCGTACGGAAAACTCGTCGAGTCGAAGTTCATCGCGATCTCCTTTGCTTGTCAGGCCGTCAAGCATCAGGTCAACATGACCCTCACTGGCAGCGCTGATTGAGGAAAAGAAATCGCAGCCCTTGTTCCACTGCTGGAATGCCGGGTGCTGTTTATCCGGAAAAGATCTAGACGCCTCTCAAACGATCGGCAGAAAAACGCTGGCGGAATTCCTTGAAATAGCCCGCATCAATCGCGGCACGCATCTCGCGCATCAATTGCAAGTAGTAATGCAGATTGTGGATGGTGTTCAGTCGCGCACCAAGGATTTCACCCGCACGATGCAAATGATGCAGATAGGCACGCGAGAAATTTTTGCATGCATAACAGTCACAGCTTTCGTCGACAGGCAGGTCTTCATCCTTGTGGCGTGCATTGCGCAGCTTCAGGTCACCATAGCGTGTGAACAGCCAGCCATTGCGCGCATTCCGAGTCGGCATCACGCAATCGAACATGTCGATGCCATTGGCCACACCTTCAACGAGGTCTTCCGGTGTGCCGACACCCATCAGGTAATGCGGCTTGTGTGCCGGCAGCTTCGGGCCGACATGGCGCAGGATGCGCTGCATGTCTTCTTTCGGCTCGCCGACCGACAGCCCGCCGATCGCGATACCGTGGAAATCGAGTTCATTCAAGCCCGCCAGCGATTCATCGCGCAAGCTCTCGAACATGCCGCCCTGCACGATGCCGAACAAGGCATTCGGATTCTCTTCGCGCTGGAATTCATCCAGCGAGCGCTTCGCCCAGCGCAGCGACATGCGCATCGACCGGCCGGCTTCTTCCGTCGTTGCCGGACGGCCCTGGATTTCATAAGGTGTGCATTCGTCGAACTGCATCACGATGTCCGAGTTCAGCACACGCTGTATCTGCATCGAGATTTCAGGTGACAAAAACAAAGTATCGCCATTTATCGGCGACTGGAATTTCACGCCTTCTTCGGTGATCTTGCGCATCGCCCCCAGCGAAAACACCTGAAAGCCACCGGAGTCGGTCAGGATCGGCTTGTCCCATCCGATGAAGCGATGCAGGCCGCCTAACTTGCGCACGATGTCGAGTCCTGGGCGCAGCCACAGGTGGAAGGTATTGCCGAGAATGATCTGCGCATCGATGTCCTTGAGCTCGGTCGGCGACATCGCCTTCACAGAACCATAGGTACCGACCGGCATGAAGATCGGGGTCTCGATGCTGCCGTGCGCGAGCTCCAACCGGCCACGACGCGCATGACCATCGGTTTTCATCAGCGTGAATTTCATGGCTGTACCTCCGGCTCCAGCAACATCGCGTCGCCATAGCTGAAGAAGCGATAGCGCTGCGCGATCGCATGCGCATACGCTGCCCGGATTCGCTCGTAGCCGGCAAAGGCTGATACCAGCATCATCAGTGTCGACTTCGGCAAATGAAAATTCGTGACCATGCGCGTCACAGTATGAAAGCGGTAACCCGGCGTGATGAACAGATCGGTCTGGCCGCCACCGGCCACCAGTTGGCCGCTGCGCGAGGCCGACTCCAGCGCACGCAGGCTGGTGGTGCCCACCGCAACCACCTGGCGACCTGCCGCGCGCGCGGCCGCGATTGCATCGACCGTCGCCTGCGGCACGTCGTACCACTCGGTATGCATCTTGTGCTCGTCGAGATTTTCACTGCGCACCGGCTGGAAGGTGCCGGCGCCGACATGCAAGGTCAGCCAGACCAGCTGCACGCCCTGTTGCTGCAAACCTTGCAGCAGCGGTTCATCAAAATGCAGGCCGGCCGTCGGCGCTGCGACCGCGCCCGGGTTTTTTGCGTACACCGTCTGGTAGCGGTTCGCATCCTGAGCATCGGCGGCGTGCTCGATATACGGTGGCAGCGGGAGCCTGCCGTAGGCATCGATCAGCGGCATTGCCTCAGACGGAAAATGCAGCGTGAAGAACTCGCCCGCACGCTCGCCGACCGTGACATCGAAGGCGTCGGCCAGCCGCAGCGTCATGCCCGCTGGCGGTGATTTCGACGCCCGCACCTGCGCCAGCACCGTGGTCGCATCCAGCAGGCGCTCGACCAGCACCTCGAGCTTGCCGCCGGTTTCCTTGGTGCCGAAGAAGCGCGCATTCATCACACGCGTGTCATTGAACACCAGTACATCACCCGGCTGGAACAGATCGGCAACATCGGTGAAGCGGCGGTCATGCAAGCCATCCTGCGCGACATGCAGCAGGCGCGATGCGCTGCGCTCGGCCAGCGGAAATTGCGCGATCAGTTCGGGCGGCAGCGTGAAATCGAAATCGGACAGCGAATACATAGGAAGGCAAATCGCCATGCCAGCGCAGGGCGGCATGCAGGGACGTTGGCGCACCGGATACGCGGCACGAAAAGCCGGTATTCTACGCTGCACCTGAAAACACCGTCCCCATGCCAGCTCCCCGCAAAAAAGCCACTGCCGCAAAAAAGCCCGCCGCCGCGAAAAGCCTGCGCACGGCCGACAAGCTCGCGCGGCTGGGTCTCGGCAACGACATGGCGCTGGTGCTGCACCTGCCGATGCGCTACGAAGACGAAACGCAGCTGCACACGATCAGCGAGGCCAGCCACATTCACGGCCTGCCGGTGCAGGTCGAAGGCGTGGTCACTGATTGCGACATTCAATACCGGCCACGCCGGCAGCTGGTGGTGAAGCTGGCGGATGACACCGGCGTGCTGGTGCTGCGCTTCCTGAATTTCTATGGCAGCCAGGCGACGCAAATGGCCGTGGGCAAGCGGCTGCGCGTACGCGGCGAGCTGCGCCATGGCTTCTTTGGCGACGAGATGGTGCATCCCGCCGTGAAGAGCGTCGATGAAGGTGCGCCCCTGCCGGATGCACTGACACCGGTCTATCCGGCCGGCGAAGGCTTGTCGCAAGCGCTGCTGCGCAAGGCGATTGCGCATGCGATGACGCGCATCGCGTGGGACGACACACTGCCGGACGCCTTGCGCGCGCAGCTGAAGCTGATGCCTTTCGAGCCCGCGATCCGGCTGCTTCACCATCCGCCACCGGACGTCGATGAACAGGCGCTGTCGGAGCGCAGCCACCCGGCATGGCTACGGATGAAATTTGATGAGTTGCTGGCACAGCAGCTGTCGATGAAGCGCGCACAGGCGGCACGCCGCCAGCAAGGCGCGCCGATGCTGTCCACGCCGGGCACACTGACGGCGGCCCTGCTGGACACGCTGCCGTTCCGGCTGACCGGCGCACAGCAGCGGGTGCTGGCCGAGGTGCGCGCCGATATCCGCCAGCCATTCCCGATGCAGCGGCTGCTACAGGGCGATGTCGGCAGTGGCAAGACCGTGGTCGCTGCACTGGCCGCAGCGCAAGCGATCGACAATGGCTACCAGGCGGCACTGATGGCGCCGACGGAGATTCTGGCCGAACAGCATTTCCGCAAGATTGCGAGCTGGCTGGAACCGCTGGGCGTGAATGTCGCATGGCTGACCGGCAGCCTGAAGAAGCGTGACAAGGAAGAGGCGCGCGTGCGTATCGAGTCTGGCGAGGCGCAACTGGTGGTCGGCACCCATGCGCTGATCCAGCAGGATGTGGCGTTCGCGAAGCTGGGGCTGGTGATTGTCGATGAACAGCATCGCTTCGGCGTGGCGCAGCGGCTCACGTTGCGCAACAAGGGCGTCGGCAGCGTGCCGCATCAGCTGATGATGTCGGCCACGCCGATACCGCGCACACTGGCGATGACGTATTACGCCGACCTCGAAGTATCGGTGATCGATGAATTGCCACCCGGCCGCACGCCTGTCGTCACACGATTGATCGCACAGGAGCGACGTGATGAAGTGATCGCACGCGTGCATGCGGCAGCGCTCGAAGGGCGCCAGATTTATTGGGTGTGCCCGCTGATCGAGGAATCCGAAGCACTGCAACTGCAGACCGCGACCGACACGCATGCGCTGCTGTCGGCTGCGCTGCCGGATCTGCGGGTGGGGCTGGTGCATGGACGGCTGAAGCCCGCCGACAAGCAGCAGGTCATGGATGCGTTCGCGTGCGGCGACTTGCATGTGCTGGTTGCAACCACGGTGATCGAGGTCGGGGTCGATGTCCCGAATGCATCGCTGATGGTGATCGAACATGCCGAGCGTTTCGGCTTGTCGCAGTTGCACCAGTTGCGCGGCCGCGTGGGTCGCGGCGCGGCGGCCAGCGCGTGCCTGCTGATGTATCAGGGGCCGCTGGGGCCGGTGGCCAAGCAAAGGCTGGGCATCATGCGCGAAACGAATGATGGATTCGAAATCGCGCGCAGAGATCTGGCCATCCGCGGCCCCGGCGAATTCCTCGGGGCGCGGCAATCGGGGCAGGCGATGCTGCGCTTTGCCGATCTGGAAACCGACCAATGGCTGGTAGAGCAAGCGCGCGATGTCGCGCAGCGGCTGCTGGCTGAATCATCGGCCGTGGCCGATGCCCACCTGGCGCGCTGGCTGGGCGCGAAAGAAGACTATTTGCGGGTCTGAACGCGGCCGCAGGGGTGGCAGGCGCTGCCGGGCCAACTATGCGACACTTACGCGCATGACATTGACAGAACTGAAATACATCGTGGCCGTCGCGCGCGAGAAGCATTTCGGACGCGCCGCCGAAGCCTGTTTTGTCGCGCAGCCCACGCTGTCAGTGGCGATCAAGAAGCTCGAGGACGAGCTCGGGGTCGCAATCTTCGAGCGCGGCGGCTCCGAAATCTCGGTGACGCCCATCGGCAGCCAGATCATTGCGCAGGCCGAGCATGTGCTCGAACAAACCTCGTACATCAAGAACATCGCGAAGCAGAACAAGGACCCGCTGGTGGGCCCGCTGCGGGTCGGCGTGATCTACACCATCGCTCCCTATTTGCTGCCGCAGCTGGTGCCGACGCTGATCGATACCGTGCCGCAGATGCCGCTGGTGTTGCAGGAAAACTTCACGGTCAAGCTGATCGAACTGCTGCGCGCCGGTGAGCTGGACGCCGCGATCATGGCCCTGCCGTTCAATGAGCAGGGGCTGAATGTGCAACCGCTGTATGACGAGCCCTTCATGGTCGCGGTGCCGCGCCAGCATCCGTGGGCAACGCGGGCAGCGCTGCCGGCCGAAGAACTGAAGACCGAGACCATGCTGTTGCTGGGCGCAGGCCACTGCTTCCGCGACCAGGTGCTGGAAGTGTGTCCGGAGATGTCGCGCTTTTCGAATGGCAGCGGCGGCATTGCGCGCACCTTCGAAGGCTCGTCGCTGGAAACCATACGCCACATGGTGGCGTCGGGCATAGGCATCACCATCTTGCCGCAGGCATCGGTGCCGGCGACGTCGAGCACCGACCACATGCTGCGCTATATCCCGTTCGAAGACCCGGCACCGTCACGCCGCGTCGTAATCGCATGGCGCAAGAGCTTCACGCGCGGCGGTGCGATCGAAGCCGTGCGGCATGCCGTGCTGTCCTGCAAGCTGAACGGCGTGCATATGCTGCCGGACGCTGCACTCGCTGAAAACTGAGCCGGCGCAGGCTACACTGCGCGCCATGAACGACGCCACCGAAGACACCCGGCCGCTGCAACCGCCACACCGGCCACACCCGATACGCCATCGACTACAGCTGTATGCGCGGCTGGTCCGTCTGGACAAGCCGATCGGCAGCCTGCTCTTGCTGTGGCCAACACTGTCGGCGCTGTGGCTCGCAGCCAATGGCCAGCCGGACTGGCGGCTGGTGCTGATTTTCAGTGTCGGCACGCTGCTGATGCGCTCTGCCGGTTGCGCCATCAATGACTTTGCCGACCGCGACTTCGACAAGCATGTGAAGCGCACTGCGCAACGTCCGTTGACCTCGGGCCAGATCGCGCCGTGGGAAGCGGTGGCCGTCGCGGTGGTGTTGGCGCTGCTGTCTTTCGTACTGATCCTGCCGCTGAACCTGCTGACCTGGCAATTGTCGGTCGCTGCCGTCGTGATCGCGGCGACCTATCCGTATTTCAAGCGCTTCTTCGCCCTGCCGCAAGCCTACCTCGGCGTTGCGTTCGGCTTCGGCATACCGATGGCTTATGCGGCGGTACTGAACACGGTACCCGTCGAAGCCTGGGTACTGCTGGTGGCAAACATCTTCTGGGCTTTGGCCTATGACACCGAGTATGCAATGGTCGATCGTGACGATGATCTGCTGATCGGCATACGCACGTCGGCGATCACGTTCGGCCGTTTCGATGTGCTGGCGGTGATGATCTGCTATGCAATCAGCCTCGCATTGATCGCCGCAGTCGGTGTGTCGCGTGGGCTGGGCCTGCCCTTCATCGCCGGCATGATCGTTGCCGCCGGCATCGCGGTCTATCACTGGGTGCTGATCCGTGGACGCGACCGCATGCGCTGCTTTGCGGCGTTCCGGCATAACAACTGGCTCGGTGCCGCCGTGTTCGCCGGCATCGTCTTGGGTTGGCAGGCTGTCAAAGCCTGAACGGCGCGTCGACACAACAGACCCTGCTTTTGCCCGCTGTTCCCGTTGAGCGCCTGATCGTCCAGGCCAGATAATCGCGCGACCAGACCGGCAATGTGGATGCGCCGGTCATCCTGCCACGCACGCACCCGGCGTTTTGCTGTCCTGCTTTCGCGCGTGGCCTTCATGCCAGCGCGAACCTCATGGATATCTCCGAACTGCTTGCCTTCGCCGTCAAAAACGGCGCTTCCGATCTGCACCTGTCGGCGGGCTTGCCGCCGATGATACGAGTGCATGGCGATGTGCGTCGCATCAATCTGCCAGCGATGACGCACAAGGAAGTGCACGCGATGATTTACGAAGTGATGAACGACAGCCTGCGCAAGTCCTATGAAGACAGGCTGGAAGTCGATTTCTCGTTCGAACTTCCCGGCGTCGCGCGCTTCCGCGTGAATGCCTTCCATCAGGATCGCGGCGCCGCCGCGGTGATGCGCACCATCCCGTCAACGATACGCTCGCTGCAGGATCTTGCGGCGCCGCCCATCTTTGCCGACCTCGCACTGAAGCCGCGCGGACTGGTGCTGGTCACCGGGCCGACCGGCTCCGGTAAGTCCACCACGCTGGCAGCGATGGTCAACCATGTGAACGAGCATGAATATGCGCACATCCTGACCATCGAAGACCCGATCGAATTCGTGCATGAATCGAAGAAGGGCCTGATCAACCAGCGCGAAGTGGGCCCGCACACGCAATCATTTTCGGCGGCCCTGCGCTCCGCACTGCGCGAAGACCCGGACGTGGTGCTGGTCGGTGAATTGCGCGATCTGGAAACGATACGACTGGCGCTGACCGCCGCCGAGACTGGCCATCTGGTGTTCGGCACGCTGCACACGGTATCTGCACCAAAGACCATCGACCGCATCATTGATGTATTTCCCGGCGATGAAAAGGACATGGTGCGCGCGATGCTGTCCGAATCGCTACAGGCCGTGATATCGCAAACCCTGATCAAGACCCGCGATGGTCAGGGCCGGGTCGCCGCACACGAAATCATGCTCGGCACACCGGCCATCCGCAACCTGATCCGCGAAGCAAAGGTCGCGCAAATGTATTCGGCGATACAGACCGGCAGTGCGTTTGGCATGCAGACCCTGGATGCCTGTCTGACCGATCTGGTCAAGCGCAACCGCATTTCGGTAGCCGCTGCGCGGCAATGCGCGAAGATGCCCGAAAACTTCGTTGGCTGAACCGACAGAAAAATCGACATGAACCCGATGCGTGCAGAAACCCTGATCGATCAATTGCTGGTCACGATGCAACAGCAAGGCGGCTCCGACCTTTTCATCACCGCGGGCTTCGCACCGGCCATCAAGTGCCATGGCGCGTTGACCGCTGTCGATCAGCCGCCACTGTCGGCCGACGACAGTGCGATGCTGGTGCATGCGGTGATGAACGAGCGCCAGCGCCATGAATTTGCCACCACACGCGAATGCAATTTCGCGATCAGTCCGGATGGCATCGGTCGCTTCCGCGTGTCGGCCTTCATGCAGCAGGGACGCGCCGGCATGGTGATACGCACCATCAATACCGCAATTCCGGATATCGACAGACTCGGCATGCCACAGCAGTTGAAGGATATCGTGATGAACAAGCGCGGGCTGGTGCTCATGGTCGGTGCCACCGGCTCCGGAAAATCGACAACCCTGGCGGCGATGGTCGGGCACCGCAATGCGAACAGCCATGGCCACATCATCACCATCGAAGACCCGATCGAGTTCGTCCATGCACACCGTAACTGCATCGTCACGCAGCGCGAGGTCGGCACCGACACCGAGGACTGGCACACTGCCCTGAAAAATACGCTGCGACAGGCGCCGGACGTGATCCTGATCGGCGAGATTCGCGACCGGGAAACGATGGATCATGCGATCGCCTTTGCCGAGACGGGCCATCTGTGTCTGGCCACGCTGCATGCGAACAACAGCAATCAGGCACTGGACCGCATCATCAACTTCTTCCCCGAAGAGCGCCGGCAACAGCTGTTGATGGATTTGTCGCTGAACCTGAAGGCGATGATCTCGCAGCGACTGATTCCTGCAAGCAGTGGCAACGTACGCGTCGCAGCGGTGGAAATCATGCTGAACTCGCCGCTGATCTCCGAGCTGATTTTCAAGGGCGACGTACACCAGATCCGTGACGTGATGAAAAAGTCACGCGAGCTGGGCATGGTGACCTTCGATCAGGCGCTGTTCGAGCTGGTGGAGGCCGACAAGATCACAATCGACAATGCGTTACGCAATGCCGATTCGGTGAATGACCTGCGGCTGGCGATCAAATTGCAAGGCAAGGATGCGCGCGATCGCGACCTGAGCGCAGGTACGCAGCACCTCGGCATCATTTGAGCACCTGCCAGCGGATGGCACCATGCCTGCACGCGCATTCGCCGGATGTGCATCGTCTGCATGCGCATTGTCTGTGCGCCCATTGTCTGCGTATCCATTGTTCATGCGCGAATTGACTGTACATCAATTGAACAAACACCAATTGCCTGCCTCATCACATCGCGCGTCAAAAGCCTGATAAAGCCTGACGATCCCTGCGTTAACGGCAGATCGCGGGAAAGATTGAGGGTCTCTCAAGCGGCAATTTGCCTTCGTTTCTTCCCTCTGTTCGCACTCAATCCTGTTGCAGAGCAGCAGTAAATTCTCTGCTGAGCCATAGACCAGTCCATCCAGCGCTGGCTATCCCTCGCCGCGCAATTTTCAGGAGAACTCCATGCGAACCTCAATCAAAACCCTCCGCCGCCAACAAGGCTTCACGCTGATCGAATTGGTCATCGTCATTGTCATCATCGGCATCCTCGCCGCGATCGCGTTGCCGAAGATGACCGACCTCGCCGGCAATGCGCGCGCCGCAACCATCAAGGGCGTGACTGGTAGCCTCGCGTCGGCCAACACCGCCATTTACTCGGCCGCGCAGATCGCGAACCAGGGCGGCGCGACCGGCAGCGTGAATGCCTGCGGCACCACGGGCATCAGCACGGTCTATGGCTATGCGGCAGATACGACCGAGCTGCTGAAGTGCGTCGGTCTGTCGCCTGCATCGGACTTCAATACCGCGACCGCGAACACGGTCTCGCATTCGGGTTCGACCACACCGGCGTCATGCAATGTCGTGTATGTGCCGGCGACCGCCACCGCACAACCCGCCTACAACGTGACCGTCACGGGCTGCTGAAGCAGCGCCTGACAGAGCATCGCCATGGACCTGAGGCTACGTCTCCCCCAACTGCCGGGAAGGTGGCGGGCACGCGGCTTCAGCCATCTGGAGCTGGTCACGACGATCGCCGTGGCCAGCCTGATGTCGGCATCTGTGGTGCCGAAAATGATGCCGAATGCGTCCCGTAACGCAGCCCACTGGCAGGCGGTACGACTGGCCGATGACTTGCGCCATACACGACTGCTGGCGATGTCACTGGGCAAACCGCTATCGTTCAACAGCGATGCAGCGTCCTGGCGCGTCAGCTGCGTCGATGCCGCCGCATGCACGCAGGTGACACCGCCAGCCCTGAGCTGCCCGAATCCGGGCCCTGCCTTGCTCGACCCCGGCCATCACGGCGGCTTTTGCGTGGCACTTGAGAACGGCGTGACCTTGTCCGGACCATCGGCAGTGCAATTCGACCTGCTCGGGCGCCCTCAGTCTGCCGGCACCATGACTTACCAGCTGTCCTCGCATGGCACGGTGGTCGCGACCGTCAGCGTTGCGTCCGGTACCGGCTTCGTGACGATCGCGCAACTGCAATGAAGGACAGCCATCGCCATCAGCGCTGCAGCCTGCGCTCTGCCAGAGGTTTCACCCTGGTCGAGCTGGTGGTGCTGATCGTTGTCTTCTCCGGTTCACTGGTGGCCTTGCTGTCAGTGTCGCGCGAAGGCGCACGCCGTATCGCCGATGTCGATGCCAGCGCACGCGCCATGCAGTACGCGCAGGAGCGCGTGGAAATGGTACTGGCCGACCGCCGTAATCCGAACCGAGGCTATGCCTACGTGCCGCTGCAAACAGCCAGCTGCAACACGCCGTCGGCGAACTGCGCCTATCCGCTGGAAAACCCGATCCCGGGCACCACGCTGGTGCGCAGTGTGCAGGTGACCGATATCTCCGCCAGCAGTGCCTGCCCGAACCCGTCGAATGGCTGCAAGCAAGTGCTGGTCAGCGTCACGCAGCAGGGTCGCAAGCTCGCATCGCTGGCAGCGCTGCTGGCCAACCACTGAGCATTGTCCATGCAAGGCCGCCACCCTCAGCGCGTTTGCCACCGTCGGCACCACCGCCGGCAGCACGGCTTCAGCCTGATCGAGCTGGTGATCGCGATGGTGCTGACCTCGCTGCTTGCGGTGGCCGCAATGCAGCCCGTGTTGCGCGCGATACAGGCGCGTTCTGCGGTGGCGGGCAATCTGTCCGCGATCGACAGCCTGCGCTATGCGACCGAGCGCATGGTGCGCGAACTGCGTCAGGTGCGCTATGACGCGCAGGGCAGCGGCTTTCAGTTGCTGCCGTTCAGTGCCATTGCCGGCAGCAGCAATGCGAGCAGTGGCTTGTGCTTCAGCCGGGCCGGTGGCAGTGATGGCAACACCTGGACCAGCCTCGCGCTGCGCCAGGCCGGCACGCTGGCCACGCTCGACACGGTCAGCTTCCCGGCCTGCGCGGCCAGCAGCCCGTCGACCCTCGCCGACAGGGTCGCGAGCCTGCGTTTTGATTACTGGGCGTATGGCAGTGCCGGCAATGGCAGCGCACCGGTCGCACTGGCACTGAGCGATGCGGCCTTTGGCAGCAAATTGTCGTTCATCGATATCACGCTGACGGTCACGCCGGCAAATGGGACGCCGGTCAGCCATCGCTCGCGCGTGGTACTGCGCAATGGCGCATGGGGCGTGGCGAAATGAAGCACGATGTTACTGCCGGGTTGTCAACGCGTTCCCGTTCGCGTGCACGTGCGCCGCGCTTCCATCCACGTTCACGTTCACGTCAGCGTGGTGTGTTCGCGATCGTCACGGTACTGATGCTGTTGATCGTGGTCGCGTCAGCACTGCGCTTCCTGCTGATGGCCGCCGAATCCAACAGCAGCGCGACCCTCGCGCATCAGCAAAGTGCAAAGGCACTGCTGGCGGCCGACAGCGGCATCGAAGCCATGCTGGCGAAGATGCGCAAGGCCGGGCCGATGTCCTGTGCCGGCAACAGCTTCCCGGCGGGCAGCCTCGATGGCGCCAGCTACACGATGTTGTCGGCGACGAGTGTGGCCAATATCCCGGTGTCGTCGGGCTGCAATGGCATGCTGGTCGCACGCGGCTGTCGCGGGCAGGTGCAGGGCACGGTCGGCAGCAGCACGCGCACGGTCAGCATCGATATTGCGTACTGCTCCCCGACCAACGCCGGCGTCGCCGGCTTTGGCGGCTTCACTACCCACATCGCGCAGACCATCAATCCTTATCAGGCCAACTCGGTCATCGTCAGCAATCTCGCCTTCCGTCGCAAAAGCGATGCCGGCGGCCCCAACACCTCGGCCACCACCTGCGCGCAGACCGGGACCTATGCGGGCAGCTGCACCCAGGGCTGGAGCATTCAGTCCAGCTCTGGCATACCGGCGGTCGGCGGGCGCGGCGTGATCGCGACCACCACCACGGTCGGCGATTACACCGTGATCCAGAACCTGGGCGCGGATCGTAACTATGTGGCGACCGGCGCAATCTTCGAAGGCAATGGCGTCAGTTATCTGGGCGCCTATGCGGATGACCAGAGCGCGCAGAACAAGGGCACCGCCGGCACATCGAATACCGTCGCCGGTCAGGTAAGGGATGGTCGCACGCTGGGAACCAGCGCGACCGGCAGTGCCGGCTGGTGCAAAGGTGCGGATACGCTGGTGTTCGGCTTCTCGGCAAAAGCAGCGTCACCGAACGACACGCTGACGTCGGTCAGCTTCGGCGCGGCCAAATTGCCAATGGTGCTGCTTGAGCGCTTTCACTCGGTCAGCTATGACATGTACTCCGAGGTGTGGTTCCTGCACCGACCCATCGCGGCCGGCGGTATCGACAGCCTGTTCGCGAACGGCGTGCCGACCGATTTCAGCTTCACCACGCAAGGCACAACCACCGATGAATGGGCTGCCGGCTTCGCCTGCCTGAAAAATGTGGACCCGGCGACCCCGCGTGGTCTGGTGAGCTTCATGCAACCGTACAACTGGTGGGAGCCGTTCTGATGGCCAGCAAGCGCAAGCCGGCAGGGCGGCCTTCATCGTTGCCGAAGACATTCCCGCTGTCATTCACGACATTATTGTCTTTGCCGTCACGGATGAGGTCGATGTCCTTGTTGTCCTTGGTCTCATGGCTGTCGCCGACGCGCGTGTGGCATGCCATCAGCGCAAAGTCGACTGCGCTGGCCACGATGCGCGCACGCGCCATGCCATGGGCGGCGCTCGATATCTCGGCCACTCAGTGGACAGCCGTGCTGGTCGCACCACCGCAAGGGGATGGACGACCGCGCGTGCTGAAAACAGCGCAGGTCGATGTCGCTGGGTGGAGTGAGCGTGCCGAAGGGCCAGCCAATACATCGAATGCGTCGAATGCATCGAAACCATCGAACTCGCTGAATCCGGCACAGCTCGGCAGTCTCGCACAACAGCTCGACGCTGGTGCACGCCCGTGGACCCTGCTGCTGCCGCGCGACGAATACCGCATCACTGTGATTGCCGAACCGGCGGTACCGGCCGCAGAGCTGGCGCAGAGCGTGCGCTGGCAACTGGCACCGACGCTCGATTTTTCCGCCGAGGATGCATCGGTGGATTTCATGAGGATTCCGACCCAGACCTGGCAACCCGAGCGCATGCCCGAGCTATATGCAATCGCCGCGCGTGGCGATGCGGTACGACAGCGCGCTGCGCTGTTCGATGAAGCACGGCTGAAGCTGGCCGCGATCGACATCCGCGAAACGGCACAGCGCAATATTGCTGCGCTGGCCGAACGTGCGGATGAATTGCTCGTGATGGTCGCCTTCGGCAAGGAAGAAGCACAGATCAGCTTCAGCTGGCATCAGGAGCTGTACATGGATCGACTGATTGCCGAGGCAACGGATAGCGAGCAGCATCCCGAACGCCGCGCGGCCAACAACGAACGTATGGCGATGCAAGTGCAACGCTCGATCGAGGCGGTACGTGGCAACTTCCCGTTCATGATGGCAGCCCGCGTACTGGTGGCCGGCGCGCCTGAAGGTTTTTGCGAACTGCTGGCAGCCAGCCTGCCCGAGCCGGTCGAGCCTTGGTTGCCGGAACAGTGTTTCGACCTGTCATGTACACCGGCGCTGCGCGAGCCGCAGGTATTCATGCAGCATTTTCATGCAATCGGCGCTGCATTGCGTGGTCTCGAGCGTCACGCATGAGCCAGCAGATCAACCTGTTGCCGCAGGCGCCGCAAGCGCTGGCCCTGTCCGCACGGCGCGCTCTGCTGGGTGTGGGCGTGTGGGCGCTGGTGCTGGGCGCACAAGTCGCGTGGCAGTCGCAGGAAGCGGAGGCGGCACGACGTGATGCCGAAAGCACGTCGCAGGCCCTGGCCCAGCAGCAGCAATGGCTGCTGGCCTTGCAGACCCGGCTCGGCGAATCGGCGAATCCCAACAACATTGCCGCGCAAATCGCTGCACTCGAACCTCGCACCCGGGTGTCGCGCGACTTGCTGGCGCGGCTGAAGGCCGGTGAGCTCGGCAGCCTCGATGGCTATGGCGAGGAACTGACCGAGCTGGCTACGCTGCCACGGCAAGGCGTATGGGTGACGCTGGTGTCAGTCTCCAACGTCGGTCGCACGTTGCGCATCGAGGGTCGCGCACTGCGCAAGGAAGATGTGCTGCCCTATGCAGCGGCGCTGAACGACGCGGTACGCAAGTACGGCGCTCAGCTGAACCAGATCGAGATCATGCCGCTGCAAGCCCATCCGGATGACGAGGCGGCGGCCGCGCCGGTCTACGTCTTCAAACTGTACTGAGGTGAGCATGACGACCCTCAACGCGCACCCGCTGTCCGGTTCGGACAGGCGTACGAATTTTTACCGGCACTGGCAGGCAGCCAGCCGCGCCTTTGAAGGCAAGACCGCGCGCGAGCGCCTGCTGATGTTGTCGGCCGTGCTGAGCGCGCTGTATTTTGTGGTGGATGCGAGCGTGCTCGCGCCCCGGCACAAACGCCTACGGCAGTGGCAAACGCAGGCTGAGGTGCAGCGTGGCGAACTGCAGCGCGTGCAGCAACAGGTGGCCGAGCTGACGGCGCAGCTGGCGGCGCTCAATGCGGGCGACAAGCAAGCCGAGCTCGACGACCTGATGCGCATCATCGCCGAGGCGGATGCACTGCTGTCCGAAGATGATGGCGGCGCGCTGAAATTGTCCGCGCTGCTGAACACCATGCTGCGCACCACGCCGGGGCTGAAGCTGATGTCGCTCAAGACCCTGCCGGTCGTACCCCTGCTGCCGCGCGGCCCGCAAGCGGCCGATGGCAGCGAACTCAAACCGGCACCGGCAATGATCGGCGGCCAGCCCGCTGCTGACACGCCTCCCATCACGGTGCATCAGCATGGCGTGGAGATCGCGGTCAAGGGTAATTACCTCGCATTGCTGCCCTACCTCGAAAAATTGCGTCGCTATCCGAAGCGGCTGTTCTGGACCTCTGCATCGCTGGAAGTCGTCAAGTACCCGGATTCGGTGCTGCGACTGACCATCACCACCCTCTCCGAGCAACGACAGGCGCCACTGTCAGCGCCGACATCGATGTCAGCACCGCCGTCTGCGCCACATTCAATGAAGCCCCTGCCATGAAGAACCTGCTTGCCTACCTGGTCGTGCTACCGGTCGAGACCTCGATCGCGGTGGTTGCGGCTGCATTGCTGCTCGTGATCGCGATCACCGTGGTGATCACGCTGGCCTGCGTGCCTGCGCGCGCTGCGGAAACGCCGCCGCCGGGACGTTCGGTCGAAAAAGTGCTGCGCGATCCGACCCGGCCGCTGGCGTCCACCGCGCCACGCAGCAGCACGGTGCCGCCGGCGCCGCCGCGCGCACCCGCAGCCATCGTGCTGCCGCAGCTGCAACTGGTGCTGACGACCACCGAGCGCCGCTTTGCGGTGATCGATGGCGAATTGCTGGGTGTCGGCGACAGCATTCGCGGACTGGGCGTGCTCGAGATCCATGACGAGGCCGTCATCATGACAACCCCGAATGGTCCGCGCACGCTGCCGCTGTCGACCACCACTGAAATGCAAGGAAACTGATCATGTCCACACCGATCATCCCCACCATGCGCTTGCACGCCACCGTGATGGCAATGGTGGCAATCACCGCTCTCGGCGGCTGCGCTTCGTCGCCGACGAAGCCGGCGCAGCTGCCCCGCAGCGAAGCGATCACGCAGGCGCTGAGCTTGCCCGAGCCTGCCGCGGCACCGTCAACGACGGCCGCCGTCGCGGCCGAGCCCGATGTGCCCGTCGCACGGCCGGCGCCGCTGGCCGTGCCTTCACCGGATGAGCCGCGCATCAGCATTGCGATGAACAATGTACCGGCACGCCAGTTCTTCATGGCGCTGGCGGCGGGCACACCCTACACGATGCTGGTGCATCCGAATGTGACTGGCAACCTGTCGGCCAAACTCACGAACGTGACCGTGTCGGAGGCGCTGGAAGCGATACGCGACATGTATGACCTCGACGTCACGCTCGAAGGCCGCAAGATCACGGTGAAGCAGCCGGTGATGGAAAGCCGGGTATTCCAGGTCAGTTATCCCACCGGTCAGCGCAAGGGCAGCTCGGACACCCGTGTGGCGGCTGGCTCGCTGACCGATAGCGTGCTGCCCGGCGCATCCATGCCGGGTTCAGCAGGCACGACCGGCACGCCGGGCTCCGCACCGGGCACGATGGCCGGACGTGCCGCCGACAGTTCGCGCGTGACCACCACCAGCGAGGTCGATTTCTGGCAAGAGCTGCGGGTGTCGCTGGAAGCGATCGCCGGCATCGCGGCAGGCCATGGCCGCAGCATCGTGGTCAGCCCGCAGTCGGGCGTGATCGTCGCCCGTGCGATGCCGAAGGAATTGCGCGATATCGCCGCTTACCTGAAGGCGGCACAGTTGTCGGTCGAACGGCAAGTGATCCTGGAAGCGAAAATCATCGAAGTGCAACTGTCGGACAGCTACCAGGCCGGCGTGAACTGGGCGGCATTCCGTGGCGGCAGTACCCGGGCCAGCGGCGGCGTGGTGCAGCCCGGGGCGAACCTGAACAATGTGCCCGACACCGCGATCGGCAATGGCCAGTTGTCCGCGGTCGCCGGCTCCGCGATCTCGACCGTGTCCAGCTCGGGCGGCACGCTGTTCGGGCTGGCCGTGCAGGGCACCAATTTCTCGGCATTGCTGTCTTTCCTCGAAACCCAGGGGGCGGTGCAGGTGCTGTCCAGCCCGCGCATCTCGACGCTGAACAATCAGCAAGCGGTGTTGAAGGTCGGCACCGATGAATTTTTTGTCACCGGCGTATCAGGCGGCACCACGACGCCATCGGCCGGTGGCGCCATCACCACGATGCCGAACGTAACCCTGCGTCCTTTCTTCTCCGGTGTGGTACTGGATGTGCTGCCGCAGATCGACCGCGACGGCAACATCATGCTGCACATCCGACCGTCGGTGTCGCAGGTAAGCACGGTCAACAAGAACATCAATCTCGGCGTCGGTGGCCAGCTGACCTTGCCGCTCGCCTCCAGCAGCGCCTCCGAGGCCGACAGCGTCGTACGCGCAAAGAATGGCCAGGTGGTCGTGATCGGCGGACTGATGCGCGAAGCCGGCAGCAACGAGCGCTCGCAAGTACCGGGCGTGGGTAATGCGCCGGGCGTGGGCAAGCTGTTCGGCAGCACCAGCCGCGCGACCACCAAGCGCGAGCTGGTAATCCTGCTGAAGCCGACCGTGATCGCGAGTGACAGTGCATGGCAGGACGACATGCTGCAAACCCGGCGCCGCGTGCAGCAGATGACTTTGGAGCGCACCGGCCAATGAAGCCGTCCGATGCATTGATCACCCAAGGAGGCGCGATGCCTGTCCTCGACCTGATGCGGCACGAGCTGGACGTGCCATTTTCGCGCACGCTGCCGGAAGTGCAGGCAAGGCGGTGCCAGGCGATCTTGCTGCAAGACCTCGGTGACAGTTGTCTGGTCGGCCTGGTCGACCCGAACAACCTGCGCGCGCAGGACGCCATCTCGCAATTGCTGAAGCGCCCGGTGGACATCGTGCAGGTCGAGCGCGATGCGCTGCTGGTCACACTGGATCGCGTGTATGGCAAATCCGATCAGCTGGGCGAGATCGCGCGTGCGGTCGAGCGCAACATCGAACGCGAAGTGGCGCTGGTCGATCTCGATCAGATGGGCGCTGTCATCGATGACGCCGACGCGCCGGTGGTGAAGCTACTGCAGACGATTTTTGACCATGCATCGCAGGTGCGCGCTTCCGACGTGCATATCGAGCCGCAGGAAAAGCGGCTGGTAGTGCGCTACCGCATCGATGGCGCGCTGCATGTGCAAGCTGAAGCCGATCTGAAGATCGCATCGCCGCTGGTGGTGCGGCTGAAATTGATGGCCGGACTTGACATCGCCGAGAAGCGGCTGCCGCAAGACGGACGCATTGCCGTACGTGCGGGCAGTCACAAGCTGGACGTGCGCATGTCCACGCTGCCGACGCTGTATGGCGAATCGGTCGTGCTGCGGATACTGATGCAGCAGCAAGGACTGGTAGCGCTGACCGACACTGGCATGGATGAAGACATCTTCACCCGCTTCGAACAGGCGATACGTGCGCCGCATGGCATCGTGCTGGTCACCGGACCCACCGGTTCGGGAAAAACCACGACGCTGTATGGCGCGCTGCAAATGCTGAACCAGCCGGATGTGAAGATCCTGACCTGCGAAGACCCGGTCGAGTACCGTATGCCGGGCATCGTGCAGGTACAGACCAATGACAAGATCGGGCTCGATTTTGCGCGGGTGCTGCGGTCCTTCCTGCGCCAGGACCCGGACGTGATCTTCATCGGTGAAATCCGCGACCACGAGACGGCGCAGATCGCCAGCCGCGCCGCCATGACAGGCCACCTGGTGCTGTCAACCTTGCATACCAATGATGCGGTCAGCACGCCGGGGCGGCTGGCCGACATGGGCATACCGCCTTACCTGATCGCATCCACGCTGCTGGCCGTGGTGTCGCAACGGCTGGTACGCGTGCTGTGTCCGCATTGCGCGCAGCCGGCCGAGCCGAACGAGGATGAACTGAGCTGGGTGCTGCATGCGCTGGGACGCGACGCGCTGCGCGACGGCACACGCTTCATGCGTGCATGCGGCTGTCATCGCTGTAACAACATTGGCTACCAGGGACGCACCGGCGTACATGAGCTGTTGAGCATCACGCCGCCACTGGCACGCGCACTGCGCAGCGATTCGCTGCAGGAATTCGAGGCGGCCGCTGCTGCGCAGCTGAAAGGCGGCACCATCGCCAATCAGGTACTGCGTCTCGTGCTGCGCGGCAAGACCACGCTTGCCGAGGCGATGAAAGTCGTCAGCACCGAAGCGGCTTGAGCCGGACACGGAGCGACATGTCATGCGCCATTTTCTGTACGAAGGCCGCAACCGCAGCGGCGAACTCATCAAAGGCCGGATTGAATCGCCGAATCCGCAAGCGGTTGCGCAGTGGATGCTGGATGGGGGCATCGTGCCGGTCAGGATCAGCGAGCAGGCGGCCCAAGCACAGCCATCCGGACTGATCGCGCGACTGAATGGTCAGGGATCGCTGACACCCACCGACCTGTTGCTGTTCACACGGCAGCTGGGCACCATGGTGCGCGCCGGCCTGCCGCTGATGCAGGCCTTGCATGGCATGCAGAAGTCCTCCGGCAACCCGAAATTGGCCGCACTGCTGGGCAAGTTGCGCGAAGACCTCGACCAGGGTCTGGAGCTGTCCGCGGCAATGGCGCACCATCCGGCGTTTTTCGATGACTACTATGTCAGCATGATCCGCGTCGGCGAAGGCGCTGGTCGACTGGACGAAGTGTTCACGCGGCTGTTCGCGCAACTCGAGTTCGAGCGCGACATGCGGCAAAAGATCAAGAGTGCCTTGCGTTACCCGACATTCGTGGTGATCGCGATTGCGATTGCCATCGGCATCCTGACGGTATTCGTGATTCCGGTATTTGCGAAGGTGTACGCGGGCATGAAGGTCGAGCTACCGTTGTTGACGCGGGTGCTGCTGGCAGTGTCGGACTTTGCCGTCCACTGGTGGTGGGCAGTACTGGCGCTGATGGGCGCTGCATGTTACGGCTTCGTGCTCGCGCTGAAACAGCCGAAACACCGGTACCGCTGGGACAAGCACAAGCTGCGCTTCCCGCTGATCGGCAGCATCTTCAACAAGGCAGGCATTGCGCGCTTTTGCCTGTCATTCTCGATCGCGTGCAAGAGCGGCGTACCGATCGATCAGGCGTTCACACTGGTCGCCAAGGTCGTGGATAACGCCTTTTTCGAGCGTCGCATCCACGGCATGCGCGAAGGCATCACGCGCGGCGAAACCATGTTGCAGATTGCGCAGGGCGCCGGCATCTTCAAAGCGATGGAATTGCAGATGATTGCTGTTGGCGAAGCGACCGGCGACATGGAAAAGATGATGGAGCAGGTCGCGCAGATGTACCAGGAAGAGCTGCAGTATGAAGTCGGCCGGCTGGGCGATGCGATCGAACCCATCCTGCTGGCCGTGATGGGCGGACTGGTGCTGGTGCTGATGCTGGGCATCTTCCTGCCGCTGTGGGATCTCGGCCAGCTGGCGCAGCAGGGCTGAGGCCGGGGTTTCACAACACAAGTATTGCGCCGGACGAAGCGCTCTGGCCTGCAAACCGGGGCGCTTCAATCCTTGCCGAATTCGTCGCCGAGTTCCTTGCCGCGCGCCGCTGCCGCATGCAGCGCTTTCACGATCGCCGGCTTCACGCCGCTGGCTTCCATCGACACCAGTGCCGCGTAGGTCGTGCCCCCCTTGGACGTGACCCGTTCGCGCAGCAATGACACGGGCTCATCGGAACGCATCGCCAGTTCAGCCGCGCCGGCAAAGGTGGCCTCGGCCAGCTCCCTGCCCTGCGCCTCGGTCAGGCCCAGCTCGACCGCAGCCGCCTGCATCGCTTCAATGAAGTAAAACACATAGGCCGGGCCACTGCCGGACAGCGCCGTGACCGCGTCGATCTTGCTCTCGTCATCCAGCCAGACGGTATCGCCGACTGCGCGCAGGATCGCATCGGCAGTCTGTCGCTGCGAGTCTGATACGCCCGCCATTGCCACAGCACCGGTAATGCCCTTGCCGACCAGTGCCGGTGTATTGGGCATCGTGCGCACGATCGCACCATGGCCATCCAGCCAGCGCGACAGGTCGGCAGCGCGGATACCAGCAGCGATCGACAGCAGCAATTGTTGCTTCACCAGTGGCTTCAGCGTCGCGACAACTTCCCGCATCTGCTGCGGCTTTACCGACAGCACGATCACATCGGCGGCGGCGACGGCGTCACCGGCCACAGTGGCCGTGGTCACGCCGAACTTGTCGCGCAACGCAGCCAGTGCCGCTTCGTTGATGTCGACCACATGGATATGGGCGGCTGCGGTGAGTTTGTCCGCCAGCCCGCCGATCAGCGCCTGCGCCATGTTGCCGCCGCCGATGAAGGCGATCTTCACGTTATCTTGTACCTGACTTTGCATGATCTCTTTTTCCAAAAATGGCGGTACCGACCCGCACGATGGTCGCGCCTTCGGCAATCGCTGCCGCCATGTCAGCTGACATGCCCATCGACAGCGTGTCGGTGTGTAGTCCATGGGTCGCCAGCTGCGCCTGCAGCGCGCGCAGCTGTCGGAATGGCTGTCGTTGCTCATCGAAAGATGCCGCCGGCTCCGGGATCGCCATCAAGCCGCGCAGATGCAGACGTGGCAGCGCTGCCACCGCCTGCGCCAGCGGCAGCACATCAGCGGGTGCGACGCCACTCTTGCTGTCCTCGCCGCTGACATTCACCTGCAGGCAAACCTGCAAAGGTGGCAGCCCATCGGGCCGCTGGTCCGACAGCCGCTGCGCGATTTTGTCGCGATCGACCGAATGCACCCAGTCGAAATGCTCCGCGATCGGGCGCGTCTTGTTGCTCTGGATCGGGCCGATGAAATGCCAGGCCAGTGGCAGTGTCGGTCGCAGTGTGCGCACCGCCTGCATCTTGTCCAGCGCCTCCTGCAGGTAGTTTTCGCCGAACGCAGTCTGGCCTGCCTGTGCAGCCTCGAGCACGGCGTCGGGGCCGAAGGTCTTGGACACGGCCAGCAGCTGCACGTCATCGGCGGCACGGCAGGCCGCTGTCGCTGCCTGTGCGATGGCTTGCCGGACTGCTGCGATATTGTCTGCGATGGACATGGGCCACATTATCCCTCATCTGATGAGCCCGGCAGGAAACGGCGGCGGGTGTTAGCATCAGCTCCTACCGTTGCGATGACTGCGACGACGACCTGTACTACCGCCGACAGCACAAACCGCACTGACCACGAAAAGCCGCACTGATCACCACAACCGCAAGACAAAGGACAGGCCATGCGCTCCCTGTATGACATCCCGGTACACCGCCTCGACGGCAGCGAGACCACGCTCGCCGAATGGCGTGGTCAGGTACTGCTGATCGTGAACACGGCCAGCCAATGCGGATTCACGCCCCAATATGCGGGACTGGAAGCGCTGTACCAGAAATACAAGGATCGCGGATTCGCCGTGCTGGGCTTCCCCTGCAACCAGTTCGGCGCGCAGGAACCGGGTACAGCCGAAGAGATCGGTGCCTTCTGCGAAAAGAACTATGGCGTCAGCTTCCCTATGTTCGACAAAGTCGACGTTAATGGGCCAAATGCGCATCCATTGTTCGAGGTATTGAAAAAAAATGCCCCCGGTGTATTGGGCACCGAGGGTATTAAATGGAACTTCACCAAATTCCTGGTGTCGGCAAATGGCTCTGTGGTCGATCGCCATGCACCGACAACGTCACCATTAAACCTGCAACAACAAATCCAGTCGTTGCTGGTAAGGACTGATCAGAACGAGGCTTGAAGTCACTGCGGAGAGTGTCCGATTCCGTTTACACGATGACACTACCCTCATCCTCTTGCAGTTGCCTCCTTTTGTTTTTTGCCCGGCCAGCACGTTTCACTTTATTCTCTTCATCACTGAATTCAATGATGACGCTTTCGGTCTCGGGCACGCTGTGGTCGTCATCTTGCTGCTGCACGGCATCGCCTGCTGACTCCTGATCATCCTTTTCCACGCGCTCGTCTTCATCCTGCGACGAGCTGGCCTGCCCCGCCGACTCCGAGGAAATTTCGACGATGCTATCGTCGTCATCTTGCGGCGGCTTGGGTACGGAACCGAATACTTTGACGAGACCAGTTTCAATCCATCGTGATATGAATTGATTCCGCACTGTCCAGGGCAGGATCAGAGGTATGCCAAACAAAGCCGACAGGCCCGATTGGACGCTCGAGTTAAACGGGTCATATTCCACCGAATTTGTCGGATTCGTCGAGTTGGGCAAGTTCGGGCTAAACGTTGAATTGAGCAAGGCTCCCTGCGTTTCTGGCTTGGCCAGCGAATCGAAAATGGCAGGAAGAGCATAAGCGGTATACGCAACCACAGGGATAAGCGTGATCGGGTAGGCAATCACTTTAGACCACCACCTGAGGTTCATGGCCTCTTCTTGATATTTTTTTTCACCGTTCGACGCGCCCTTTCTGGCTGCAGCCAGAGAATTTTCGATCGCAAGCGTTCGCTGCGCTTCCGACGACTGATGTTTTTTACGTCTTTCTTTGGCTTTTTTGTACTGCTCGGTCATTGACTTGTGAGCTTTCTTCGATTCCAACTGAAGTGACTTGATATCCTCGATTTGCTTGGTGACGTCGTACCCCTCCGCTCCCCGCTTCAGCAAATATATTTGCTGTTGCTCCAGGCATGCTGCAATCCCCCTTAATTCGACGAGCTTGCGGTTAATGATGGCTATTTCGACATTGATCAGATCTTGCTTCGCACGCTTGCTATAGCCGGTCAATTCAACGGCGCTTGCACCTTGAATACTTGCGCGCGATATGGCCTGAAGATGCGCCGTGCTTATGCCGGCTGCGCTGCCGCAGGCGAAGTTAAGACCAAGATCTGCCCCCAGGAACTTCCAGGGTTCTGGCTTGAATGCCGCTTTGAGTCCTGGTGCGCAGTACCCGGAGATGAGGTAAAAGAAGGTGAAACTGAAAAATGGCAACTCATCGGTCAGGTACGCCCGATTCCTTGCCGCACTCATCACCTGGTCCATGGCCGCACGGGCGTCGATGGCATTGCCGCTGCCAGTCCTGGCGCTTTCGGGATAGTGTTCATCATCAAAAATCACCTCCTTGATACCAGACCGATATTGCTCGGGCACCCTGTTGAGTTCGCGCGCCAAAACACTTTTGACGATGTCGGCCATTTCCTTGCGCCACTTTTCACACTCCGCCTTGTCATTTTTCGTTTGCTGCATCCACAATTTGGCGGTGTGGTAATCAGCAAATGCTCGCCCATCCGGCGACGGAAATGATGCCCCGCCCGACCGGTAACCAAGTGTCAGCGGCTCCGACAAGGTGGCATTCAAGGCGCCGGCAACCAGAGGGAAAACCCAGCCTCCATGAACGCAATCCGTAGGTATGGTCGCCAGGCTATGTGACAACTTTCCCAAAAAAAATGACGTGAGGTAGCCGATCCATCCCACCATGGTTACCGTAGAAAAAACACGCCCCGCACTTGCATTGACGGGAAGCTTTTTCTGATTTTCTACAAGTTCTTTCGCTTTGCTGATTTGTTCTTCATCACAGGCGTAGCCTTTGCATACATCTTCAACGGCCTTGGTGACGCCTTTCAGAAGACATTCACATAAGTCGTCGGACATGCCGATCTGCTTCGCATACGCTCGGAACTGCTCTTCCGTCATTCCGACTCCCAAGCTCAACTTGCTGTCGCAATTCGGGTACTTCCTCAAGCGATCTTCGTCGATTTTTTTGGGTAGTCCTGATCCGTCGATTTCTTCGTTTCGCACAAGCGCTTTTTTCACGCGGCGTGAATGTCCTCTGCCTTGTCGGCCTTGCTGCTCCTCGACTGAGGAGTCATCGTCGTCATTCTTGCCCGTTACAGGAAGCTTCGCGCGTACCGACGATTGATCGTCCTCTTCACTGGCATACGAGCTGGCATGGGAGCTGGTGGCCGACGTGTTGGATCTGTGGCTGCTAATGTCCATGATGGTCTCCTAGGCAAAGAAAATGGACGACGCATCGGCTGTGGCGGATGATGACGTGACAGCGCTGATGTCAGGTCCTGCCAGCCATCCCGACAGCAAAGTTTCACGCCATGTTCGGACCTGCTGCACACAAATTCCGATGACGATAGCCAGATCATGTGCGGTCGCATCACTGAACAAAGGAAGAGCACACCGGACCAGTACCATGTCGTCGATCCCGTCATGGTCAAAGACACAATCATGCGTCGGGTGCAGCATTCCCTGAATGGCGAGCAGCACTTCATACGCCTCTGCCTTGTGCTCTGCCTTCACCTTGCCCACATCGAGCACCAGAATTGCCCGGCTCGGCATATCGTTGTCGAGATAGATTTCGGCGACCACACCGGAAATATCCGTCGGCTCACCCTGCCCAAAGCCTTCGGGATCCGGTAATTCCATAAGCTCGCCGGCAGCTGCAGCGAGCCGCCTGAAATCAAGTTCGTTCATCATGGGGTGTCTCCTGATCTTTGGAAGACGAATGCCCCGGGCTGAGCATTCGGCAGCGGCGCGGTCATCCGGCAGGCAGTGGCGCCTGAATTGACTTGATGAGTTACCGGGAATGACGGGCGCTGCCGAGAAGTAGTGACGCGCGGAATCAATGCGGTTCCTCGGCCGGATGGCCGGGAACACAAGCGGAGATAGAAGCGGGAGGGGGAATGCAACATCCGGCTCCTGCGCAGGGGCAGGAGCCGGAAAAATCAACGGGCGAGCGCGCCGTCGATCAGCTCAATCCAATGCCTGACCGGCGTCTCGGTACCGGACTGCAAATGGGTCAGGCAACCGATATTGGCCGACACGATCATCTCGGGATCGGTGGCCTGCAGGTTTTTCAGCTTGTTGTCACGCAGCCGGTAGGACAGCTCGGGCTGGGTTACCGAGTAGGTGCCGGCCGAGCCGCAGCACAGGTGGCTGTCGCCGCACAGCTTCACATCCACGCCGCAAGCCTTCAGCACGCCCTCGACCTTGCCGCGGATCTGCTGGCCGTGCTGTAGCGTGCACGGCGGGTGGTAGGCGACGCGCTGCTTCAGCTTGCCGCCCAGCTTTTGCGCGAGCTCCGTTTCGAAGGCGGGCATGATCTCCGACAGGTCCTTCGTCAGTTCAGAGATACGCTGCGCACGCTCGGCATAGGCCGGGTCATGGGCGAGCAGATGGCCGTACTCTTTCACGGTCACGCCGCAACCGGACGCATTCATCACGATCGCTTCGACACCGGCCTCCACATACGGCCACCACGCATCGACATTGCGACGCATGTCATCCAGCCCGCCCTGCTGATCATTCATATGGAAACGGATTGCGCCGCAGCAGCCAGCTTTCGGTGCCACGATCGTCTGCACGCCGAGCGCATCCAGCACGCGCGCGGTCGCCGTATTGATGTTGGGCGACATCGCCGGCTGCACGCAACCTTCGAGCATCAGCATCTTGCGCGCGTGCGTGCGGCTCGGCCAGGCACCGGCAGGCCTCGCTTCCGGCACTTTGTTCTTCAGCACCTTGGGCAGCAGCGGTCGCACCAGCTGGCCGACCTTCATCGCCGGCTCGAACAAGGCCTTGTTCGGTAAGCCTTCCTTCAATGCCGTGCGCACCAGTTGCTGCGCGAACGGGCGCTTGACCTGCTTCTCGACGATGCCACGGCCGATATCGACCAGACGTCCATATTGCACGCCGGACGGGCACGTGCTCTCGCAATTGCGGCAGGTCAGGCAACGATCGAGATGCAGCTGGGTTTTTTCCGTTGCCGGCTTGCCTTCGAGGACTTGCTTGATCAGGTAGATGCGACCGCGCGGACCGTCCAGCTCGTCACCCAGCAGCTGATAGGTCGGGCAAGTCGCGGTACAGAAGCCGCAGTGCACGCATTTGCGCAGGATGGCATCGGCCTCCTGACCTTCGTGCGTGTCTTTGATGAAATCGGCGAGATTAGTTTGCATCGTCAGAAATCCGGATACATGCGGCCCGGATTAAAGATACCGGCCGGATCAAAAGCGTTTTTCAAATTGCGGTGGATACGCGCCACTGCCGGCGCCAGCGGATGGAATACGCCGACCGATTTGTCGCCGCCGCGATGCAGCGTCGCATGGCCGCCAGCCGCGGCTGCGGCGGCACGAATGGTGGCTGCATCCGCCGTGGTCTTCAGCCAGCGCTGTGCGCCGCCCCATTCGACCAGTTGCTCGCCCGGCAGTGCCAGCGCCGGCGCCACAGGTGGCACCGACACACGCCACAAGCCGGCCGCGCTGTTCGCTGCATCGCTGAAGAAAGGCAGCGATTGCTCGCGCAGGCTGTCCCACAACGCATCGGCATCGGGCAGCTCGCTGCCGCCCATCTTCGCGATCGCCGCATCGACTGCGGCCTGAGCGCCGGACAGGCGCACCGCGAGCCGGCCGTCATGCCAGCATGACGCCGAGATCGGCAAGGGCTGCCCGCCCCACGTGTTCAGCATGCGCAGTGCCTCTGCTTCACCGACGGCAAACTGCAGCGAGTGCTGCGCAAACGGTCGCGGCAGCACTTTCAATGACACTTCGAGGATCAGGCCCAGCGTGCCGAGTGAGCCGGCGAGCAAGCGTGACACATCGTAGCCGGCGACGTTCTTCATCACCTGCCCGCCAAAGTGCAGCACCTCGCCCTTGCCGTCCATCAGCACCGCGCCGAGCACGAAATCGCGCACGGATCCGACTGCCTGGCGACGCGGACCCGACAGGCCGCTGGCGACGATGCCGCCGACCGTGGCAAGCCCATCGAAACGTGGCGGCTCGAAAGGGAACATCTGTTTTTGCTCGGCCAGTGCCTTGCCGATCTCGCGCAGCGTGGTGCCGGCGCGCGCGGTGATCACCAGCTCGGTCGGGTCATACGACACGATGCCGCTGTAGCCGCTGGTATCGAGGATCTCGCCCTGCAAGGACTGGCCATACCAGTCCTTGGTGCCATTGCCGCGAATGCGCAACGGCGTCCCGGACGACGCTGCGGACGCAAGGCGGTCCCTGAATTGCTGCAAATCCTGGTCCATCGATAATGTGACTTTCTACTTTGTAGGCTTCAGAAGCGCGGCAGGTCGGCGTGTTTCAGCTGGCCCTGGCGCACATGCATCTTTCCGTACTCGGCACAGCGGTGCAGGGTCGGAATGGCCTTGTCCGGATTCAGGATGAAGGCAGAGTCGAAGGCACGCTTGACCGCGAAGAAAGCTTCGCGCTCCTCGGGGGCGAACTGCACGCACATGGAGTTGATCTTTTCGATGCCGACGCCATGCTCGCCGGTGATGGTGCCGCCGACTTCGACACAGAGTTCGAGAATCTCTGCGCCGAATTTTTCCGCGCGGTCGAATTCACCCGGGGTATTCGCATCGAACAGGATCAGCGGATGCAGGTTGCCGTCACCGGCATGGAACACGTTCGCGCAGCGCAGGCCCCAGGTTTTTTCCATCTCGGCGATGCCCAGCAGGACTTTGGCCAGATGCTTGCGCGGAATGGTGCCGTCCATGCAGTAGTAATCCGGCGAGATGCGGCCTGCTGCCGGGAAGGCATTCTTGCGGCCGGACCAGAACTTCAGGCGCTCGGCTTCGCTGGTCGACACCGCGATCGCGGTAGCACCGGACGCATTGAGCACATCGGTCATGCGCGCGATTTCTTCTTCGACTTCCTCCGGCGTGCCATCGGACTCGCACAACAGGATCGCTTCAGCGTCGGTGTCGTAACCAGCCTTCACGAACGGCTCGACCATGCGCGAGCTGGTCTTGTCCATCATCTCGAGGCCGGCCGGGATGATGCCGGCTGCAATCACGTTGGCCACTGCATTGCCGCCTTTGACCACATCATCGAAGGACGCCATGATCACGCGCGCCGCCTGCGGCTTGGGCACCAGCTTCACCGTCACTTCGGTCACCACGCCCAGCATGCCTTCGGAACCGATGAACACGGCCAGCAGATCGAGACCCGGTGCGTCGAGGCCTTCATTGCCCAGCTCGACCACGTCACCATCGGTGGTGACCATGCGCACGCGCAGCACGTTGTGTACGGTCAGTCCGTATTTCAGGCAATGCACACCGCCGGAATTTTCGGCCACGTTGCCGCCGATCGAGCACGCAATCTGCGATGACGGATCGGGCGCGTAGTACAGGCCGTGCGGGTTGGCCGCTTCAGAAATCGCGAGGTTGCGCACGCCGGGCTGAACAACTGCGGTACGTGCATACGGATCAAGCTTGACGATGCGATTCAGGCGTGCAGTCGACAGCACGACGCCGTCAGCGATCGGCATCGCGCCGCCGGACAGGCCGGTGCCGGCGCCGCGTGGCACGATCGGCACCTGCAGATCGCGGCACGCCTTCAGCGCGGCGATGACTTGGGCTTCGGTTTCGGGCAGCACGACGACCATCGGCAATTGCCGATAGGCTGACAGGCCGTCGCATTCATAGGGCCGGGTATCTTCCTCGGTGTACAGCACCGATGGCGCGGGCAGCACCGCGCGCAAGGCAGCGACCACGGCCTGCTGCCGCGCCAGCGTAAAGGCCGCGGTCGCGGATTCGTTTGGGGCGTTCATGATGTCGGATCCGGGAGCGGCCACCACGATCGGCCGGCCGCAAAGGGAAAGACCCGTAGTTTATAGAATCGCACCGCAGCAAATGGATGAAATCCATGCTTTTCGGCTGAAAAGCTTTGCCCGGACTGTTGAAATTTTTTGCCCGGGCAATGCAGCGCTCAGGAAACCGATGCACGCAAACCTTGCCGCGATGGTGCAGAACCGGCAAGTGACAACGGCGGCGCCCGCTCCGGCGGGCGAGATCAGATGCTGCTGAAGGTCGCCAATACCCATTGCAGGAAAGTCGCGACTTCGGGACGTTCCAGCACGGGCTTTTCATAGACCACGTGATAACCGTGCGGCGGGGTGCCGGTTCTTTCGTTGAACAGGCGCACGATGTCGCCGGATGCCAGCATGTCGCGTGCAAAATGCGCGCGCGCGAGACCGACGCCATGGCCATGCTTGACCATTTCCAGCAACAGGCCGAGGTCATCGACACGGATGCCGGCAGTCGGCTCCGGCCAGTCCAGGCCCACTGCTTCAAACCATGGCTGCCAGGGTTCAAGTGCGGAGCGGATCAGCGAAGCCTTCTGCAAATCGGCCGGTTCACGGATGCCACCGACCTGGTCGAGGTAGGCCGGGCTGGCGACCGCGAAGGTCGGTTCCAGAAAGAGCTTCTCGCACTGCAAGTTGGGATAACGGCCGGGACCGAAACGCACTTCGATATCGCTTTCCGACAGTGACAGGTCGTACAGCGGCACCGACAAATAGATTTCGATCGCGATATCCGGATGCAGCCGTGTGAACGACGACAGATGCGGCACCAGCATGTAGCGCGCAAAGGTCGGCGGCACGGTGACTTTCACGCGCGGCTGCACCGACGCCGCGCGGCGCGGCATCGGGAAATCGGTCAAGGTGCGTAACGCCTGCCGCACCACATCGAGATAACGCCGGCCGAATTCGGACAGGCCGACATTGCGGCCATCACGCACGAACAGGCGCTCGCCGACGAATTCTTCGAGCAGACGTATGCGATGCGACAACGCAGACGGTGTGATGCACAATTCCTCGGCCGCCAGTGCGAAGGAGCCATGACGCGCCGCTGCTTCGAATGCAGACAGTGCGTGTACCGGCGGGATGCGATTTGCCATGAAAACCTTGCTTCAGGGGTGCAGGCGCGTCACCAGCGGACGACCTTGCCGGGGTTGAGAATATTGTTCGGGTCCAGCGCATGCTTCAGGGTACGCATCACATCGATCGCGCCCTCGCCATGCTCTTGCACCAGAAAATCGATCTTGTGCAAGCCGACGCCGTGTTCGCCGGTACAGGTCCCATCCATCGCGATCGCGCGTGCGACCATGCGTTCGTTGACGGCTTCGGCGCGTGCGATGTCGGCCGGATCGTTGGGGTCGATCAGCATCTGCACATGGAAATTTCCATCACCGACATGGCCGACGATGCCGTGAATGATTTGCTCGCGTTCGCAGTCGGCCTTGGTCTCGAGCAGGCATTCGGCCAGGCGCGAGATCGGCACGCAGCAATCGGTCGAGATCGCGCGCGAGCCGGGGCGCAGCTGCAGCAGCGCAAAGTAGGCGTTATGTCGCGCCTGCCACAGACGACTGCGGTCTTCGGGGCGCGTCGCCCACGCGAAGCCTTCGGCACCAAATTCATTCGCGATCTGCTGCACTACTTCGGCCTGCTCCTGCACGCCATGCTCGCTGCCATGGAATTCAAACAACAACAGCGGCTTTTCCGGCAGCGACAGCTTGTCGTGCATGTTGATGGCTTTCACGCCACTCTCGTCGACAAACTCGACACGCGCGACCGGCACGCCCATCTGTATCGTCTGTATCGTGGTGTTGACCGCCGCCGCAATGCTCGGGAAAGAGCACACGGCAGCCGATACGGCCTCGGGCTGCGGGTAGAGCTTGAGCGTGATTTCGGTGACGATGCCGAGCGTGCCTTCGCTGCCGACGAACAGGCGCGTCAGGTCATAGCCGGCCGATGATTTCTTCGCGCGGGTGCCGGTCTTGATGACCTTGCCCTCGGCGGTCACCACGGTCAGCGCCAGCACATTCTCGCGCATGGTGCCGTAGCGCACGGCATTGGTGCCGGACGCGCGGGTCGCCGTCATGCCGCCGATGGATGCATCCGCACCCGGATCGATGGGGAAAAACAGGCCGGTATCCTTGATCTCTGCATTCAACTGCTTGCGGGTCACGCCGGGCTGCACCGTGACCGTCAGGTCTTCCGCGTTGAGCGTGACCACACGGTTCATCTGCGACAGGTCGATCGACAAACCGCCCTGCAGCGCAAGGATATGGCCCTCGAGCGAGGTACCAGCGCCATACGGAATCACCGGAAAACGGTGCTCGTTGCACAAGGCGACGGCTGCCGCGACATCGGCGGTGGATTGCGCGAACACCACCGCATCCGGCAACATCGGGTCATAGGAAGACTCGTCGCGACCATGGTGCTCGCGCATCGCATGGCTGGTCGACAGTTGCCCGCCAAAGCGCGCCTGCAGCGCAGACAGCAGGGTTTCGGGCAGGGGGCGCTTCAGGACATCGGCGGGGGAATTCATGCAGGCTTCTCCGAGAGAAAGATATTGTACTCTTTGTCCCCCTACCGCCTCAGGATTGGCGTCACCCCCAAGGGCTGGCGCCGAATCGGCGGTTTGGGCAGGGCAAACATCGTGCGCGCAATTTCCCGTATGCTGCCCGTTTCATAAACTGAACTCCTGCAGGAAGACGCAATATGGGCAACCGACTGTCAAAAATTGCGACCCGGACCGGCGACGATGGCACGACGGGCCTCGGCGACGGCAGCCGTACGGTCAAAGATGCACTGCGCGTGCAGGCGATGGGCGATGTCGATGAATTGAATTCGGAGATCGGCGTGCTGCTGTGCGAAGACTTACCCACCGGCTTGCGCGACGCCTTGATCACGATACAGCACGACCTGTTCGACCTCGGCGGCGAATTGTCCATCCCCGGCTTTGTGATGATGACCGATGCGCAAGTCGCGCGGCTGGATCAATGGCTGGACGAGTACAACGCGACGCTGCCACCATTGAAAGACTTCATCCTGCCCGGTGGCTCACGAGCAGCGGCGATGGCGCATGTGTGCCGCACCGTCTGCCGGCGCGCCGAGCGCAGCATCGTCGCACTGCGCAAGGCCGAGAATGTGCATGCACGCCTCGGCCATTACGTGAACCGGTTGTCCGACCTGCTGTTCGTGCTGGCACGCGTGCTGAACCGCCATGCAGGCGGCAACGATGTTCTTTGGGAAAAAGGCCGCAGCCGCGACTGAGCGCCGCCCCTCACGGGTCTGAACGCAGAAACAACAACGGCGCCTGAAGCGCCGTTGTTGTTTGCCGATAGCGCGATCGCGCTTACCGATTGACCACCAGCCTCGGCTCGACCTTGCCGATGCGCTGACGAATGGCCGCCACGATACCGCTCGCATCCAGTCCGCATTGCGCGAGCAGTTGCTGCGCATCGCCATGGTCGATGAACTTGTCGGGCAAGCCCAGTTGCAGCAGCGGCTTCACGATGCCGGCAGCGGCCATGGCCTCGGCCACCGCCGAACCGGCGCCACCCATCACGCAGCCTTCTTCGATGGTCACCACCAGCTCATGGCTGCTGGCCAGCTGCGCGACCAGTGCTGCATCCAGCGGCTTGATGAAACGCATGTCGGCCACCGTTGCATTCAGCTCATCGGCTGCCGCCAGCGCCGATGCCACCATCGAGCCGAACGCGAGGATGGCCACGCCCTTGCCTTCGCGGCGCACCACACCCTTGCCGATCTCGATGGTCTCCAGCCCGGGCGCAATCGCCGCGCCGACGCCGGCGCCACGCGGGTAGCGCACCGACGCCGGCCCTGGATAGCGATATGCCGTGCTCAGCATGGTGCGGCATTCATTCTCGTCGCTCGGCGCCATCACCACCATATTCGGAATGCAACGCAGGTACGCAATGTCGTAATTGCCCGCATGCGTCGCGCCATCGGCACCGACCAGACCGGCGCGGTCGAGCGCGAACGTGACATCGAGGTTCTGCAATGCGACATCGTGAATCAGCTGATCGTAGCCGCGCTGCAGGAAGGTCGAGTAGATCGCGAGCACCGGCTTCAAGCCTTCGCATGCGAGACCGGCGGCAAAGGTCACCGCATGCTGCTCGGCGATGCCGACGTCGTAATAACGGTCCGGGTATTGCTGGTCGAACTTCACCATGCCCGAGCCTTCGCGCATCGCCGGCGTGATGCCGACCAGCTTGTCATCCTGCGCGGCCATGTCGCACAACCAGTCGCCGAACACTTGCGTGTACGTGGTCTTGGCCGGCGCGCTGGCCGGCTTGATGCCTTCGGCCGGATTGAACTTGCCCGGGCCGTGGTACAGGATGGGATCAGCTTCGGCCAGCTTGTAGCCCTGACCCTTGCGCGTCACCACATGCAGAAATTGCGGGCCGTCGAGCTCCTTCAGGTTCTGCAAGGTCGGGATCAGCGAATCGAGGTCATGGCCGTCGATCGGGCCGATGTAATTGAGGCCGAATTCCTCGAACATGGTGGCCGGCACCAGCATGCCTTTCGCATGCTCTTCGAAACGCTTCGCAAATTCCAGCATGCGCGGCGGCAGCATGGATTTGCCCACGCTCTTCGCTGCCGCGTAGAACTTGCCCGACAACAGGCGTGCGAGATAACGGTTCAGCGCGCCGACCGGTGGCGAGATCGACATATCGTTGTCGTTCAGGACGACCAGCAGCTTCACGTCTTCATAGACGCCGACATTGTTCAAGGCCTCGAAGGCCATGCCGGCCGTCATCGCGCCGTCGCCGATCACGGCCACCGAGTGGCGCTTCTCGCCCTTGGTGCGGGCGGCCAGTGCCATGCCCAACGCCGCCGAAATCGATGTTGATGAATGCGCAGTACCGAAAGTGTCGTACGGACTCTCGTCGCGCTTCGGGAAACCGGACAGCCCGCCTTGCTGGCGCAGTGTCGGCATGCGGTCGCGGCGGCCGGTCAGGATCTTGTGCGGATAGGTCTGGTGACCCACATCCCACACGATGCGATCTTCGGGGGTATCGAAGACATGGTGCAGCGCAATCGTCAGCTCGACCGTGCCGAGGTTGGACGACAGGTGGCCACCGGTCTTGGACACCGATTCCAGCAGGTAGCTGCGCAATTCATCGGCGAGCGTACGCAATTCCTGACGCGACAGCGCGCGCAGGTCCGCAGGGTCATTGATTTTTTGTAGTAGTTCCATCTCTCAGGCCTTCCTCCGCACGATCAGGTCGGCGATATCCCGTAGCCTGCCGGCCGTGCCGCCAAATGGCTGCAACGCCTGATGGGCATCCTGCCGGAGTTTTTCTGCAAGGGCAAGCGAAGCCTCCAGCCCCAGCAGCGACACATAGGTCGGCTTATTGTTGGCCGCATCTTTGCCGGCGGTCTTGCCCAGCGTCGCCGTGTCCTCGGTGGCGTCGAGGATATCGTCCACTACCTGGAAGGCCAGACCGATCGCGGCCGCATACGCCGACAGCGCAGCTGCCTCGTCGGCGGTCAGCGCCTTGCCGGCGGTCGCGCCCAGCATCACAGACGCCCGCAGCAGCGCGCCGGTCTTCAGTGTGTGCATCTGCTCCAGTTCGGGCAAGGTGAGCGCAACGCCCACCGACGCCAGGTCGATGGCCTGCCCGCCGCACATGCCGAGCGAGCCGGCCGCCTGCGCCAGTAAGGCCACCATCGCGACCCGACGTTCGGCTGCCAGCGTACCGCCCGCCAGCACCGTGAAGGCCTGCGCCTGCAACGCGTCGCCGACCAGCAGCGCGGTGGCGTCGTCGTACTGCTTGTGCACCGTGGGCTTGCCACGACGCAGATCATCATCGTCCATGCACGGCATGTCGTCGTGCACCAGCGAATACACATGGATCATTTCGACCGCTGCAGCGGCGCGTTCTATCGCATCGCGCTGCGCGTCGAACAGCTCACCGGCCGCATACACCAGCAATGGACGCACGCGCTTGCCCCCATCCATCGCGGCATAGTGCATCGCTTCATGCAGGCGCTGCGGCAGTTGTGTGGTCGCAGGCAGGTGCGCGGCCAGCACGCGCTCCATGCCGGTCTGGACATCGGCGCGCCATGCAGAGAAATCGACACTCATTCGTCGTCCTCGCCTTCCTCGTAGTCACTGTCACCACCATCGGCAAACGGCTTCAGCAATTCGCCCTGCAGCACCTTGACCTGCTTCTCGACCCGTTCCAGCTGGGCCGCGCAGTACTTCACAAGTTCAGAGCCGCGCTTGTAGGCAGCGAGCGAGGCTTCGAGCGGCAGTTCGCCCGCCTCCATGTCGGCGACGAGTTGTTCCAGTTCTGCCATCGCATCTTCAAAGGATGCGATGGGCTGCTCGGTAGAGGATTTTTTCGGCATGTCGGCGTCTTGCAAAGATAACTGTCTATTTTAGTGCAAGGCCACATCGCGGGACTGCAAAGCCGGCACAAGCCATTGCCATATCGGCATGTCAACGCGCGAGGCCGGGGCTCATGGCCGGGGCCGAAAACAGACGGGCGTGCTTGCCAGACAAGCATCGTCGCAGGGTTGAAAAACTGGTATCCCCGGGGAAGCCCCGCGGGTATAATCCGCCCTTCGTCCAAAAAATAACCGTTTCATTTCGTTTGAACACAGGTTTTTGCGGATTCTTTCTTCCTTAGGTTGGTGCAAATTAATTTGGGGGTGGGAATGTCCGATCTGGCCAGTCTCTCTAGGCTCGCGCGCTCGAATGCGCAACTTCCGGTAGGCGTCTATTTCAATGACGCGCTGCTGCAGCAGGAAATCAAACAGCTGTTCAAACAGGGTCCGGCCTATGCCGGCCATGAACTGATGGTGCCCAATGCGGGCGACTTCGCGACCCTGCCATGGGAAAACGACGGCCGCGTTCTGGTCCGTAACCCGCAGGGCATCGAGCTGATGTCCAATGTGTGCCGCCATCGCCAGGCCAAGATGCTGCTCGGCCGCGGCCATGCCAACAACATCGTGTGCCCGCTGCACCGCTGGACCTACGACCTCAAGGGCGAGCTGGTCGGCGCGCCGCATTTCGCCGATACGCCCTGCCTGAATCTTGAACGCTTCCGCCTGCAGCAGTGGAATGGCCTGCTGTTCGAGAACAATGGTTTCGATGTGCCCGGCATGCTCAAGCAGCTGTCGGTCGCGAAGGACCTGAACTTCGACGGCTACATGCTCGACCATGTCGAAGTCCATGAGTGCGACTACAACTGGAAGACCTTCATCGAGGTCTATCTCGAGGATTACCATGTCGAGCCCTTCCATCCGGGCCTTGGCAACTTCGTCACCTGCAACGACCTGCGCTGGGAAATGGGTCCCGGCTACAGCGTGCAGACCGTTGGCGTGAATTCGGCGCTGAAGAAGTCCGGTTCGCCGGTGTACCAGAAGTGGCATGACGAAGTGCTGCGCTTCAATGGCGGCAAGGTGCCGCCGTTCGGTGCGATCTGGATGACGATCTATCCGAACATCATGATCGAGTGGTATCCGAACGTGCTGGTGGTATCGACGCTGTGGCCCAAGGGCCCGCAGAAAACTACCAACGTGGTCGAGTTCTACTATCCGGAAGAGATCGTGCTGTTCGAGCGCAGCTTCGTCGATGCCGAGCGCGCCGCGTACATGGAAACCTGTGTCGAGGACGACGAAATCGCACTGCGCATGGATGCAGGCCGCAAGGCACTGCTCGATCGCGGCACCAGCGAAAGCGGCCCTTACCAGTCGCCGATGGAAGACGGCATGCAGCACTTCCACGAGTGGTACCGCAGCCAGATTGCGCTCTGATGCGAGACCCGGCGGGACGTGCATGCACGCCCCGCCGCTGACCCTGGGTCGCTTTCTTCCGCGTTTTCCCGCTGGCGCGCGCCAGCCGGTGATGCGCACCTCACCTGACAGGAACTGAGCCTGCGATGCAGTCGTTGTGGATGCTGTTTGCCGCGTTCGTGTTCTCGCTGATGGGCGTGTGCGTGAAGCTGGCGTCCGACACCTCGACCACGTCGGAGATCGTGATGTGCCGTGGCGCCGTCGGCATGCTGCTGATCTTCGTGATGACCCGCGTGCAAGGCCAGACACTGAAAACCACCCTGCCCTGGCATCACGCGTGGCGCGGCTTCGTCGGCGTGACGGCATTGTGGCTGTGGTTTTTTTCGATAGGCAGCCTGCCGCTGGCGACCGCGATGACGCTCAACTACATGGCGCCGATCTGGATTGCCGCCATCGTGTTCACGCTCGGCTGGTGGCACCGGCAGCGGCGCTTCGAATGGGGACTGGCAGCGGCCGTCGTCACCAGTTTCATCGGCGTCGCCATGCTGCTGAAACCCACCATCCATGCCGAGCAATGGCTGGGCGGCCTGCTGGCGCTGATCTCGGGCTTCCTGTCGGCGCTGGCGTACATTCAGGTGAAGAAGCTCGGACAGCTGGGCGAACCCGAATACCGGGTCGTATTCTATTTCTCGGCCAGCGGCGTGATCGCCGGTTTGCTCGGCGGCCTGATCGACAGCCAGCTGCGGCTGGGTGAGTTCCGTATCCTGCATGCGCTGAGTGGTCGCGACTGGCTGCTGCTGGCCACCATCGGCCTGACGGCGACCATCGCGCAAATCGCGATGACTCGCGCGTACCGACTCGGCGCGATGCTGGTCACGGCCAACCTGCAGTACACCGGCATCGTGTTTTCTTCGCTGTGGGGCATCCTGATCTGGGGCGACCGTCTCGATGCCTGGGGCTGGCTCGGCATTGCGATCATCCTCGCCAGTGGTGTCGCGGCCACCTTTTATAATGCCCGCAGCAGTACCAGGAAAATTACCTGAGCCAGAGGAGACCTGCGCATGCCCTACACGACGCTGATCAGCGCTGCGGAGTTGAAGCAGCACATCGACAACCCCACCTTCGTGATCCTGGACTGCCGGTCGGAACTGACCGACCCCAAAGCCGGTGCGATCGCTTTCGCAGCCGGCCACATACCGGGCGCGCAGCATGCGGATCCCGACATCCATCTGTCCGACAAAACCAGGGGGCCGCAGGGTGCATTCCGTGGCCGCCATCCGTTGCCGACGCCGGAAGCCTTCATTGAAACGCTGCGCGAGCTGGGCGTGTACCCGAATTCGCAAGTGATCGCGTATGACGCGCACGGCGGCATGTTCGCGTCGCGTCTGTGGTGGATGCTGCGCTGGGTCGGCCACAAGGCGGTGGCCGTGCTCGATGGCGGCTTGCCCGCATGGCAGGCGGCCGGCGGCACCGTGACGACGGCGATGATTCAGCGTCCGCGCGGCAGCATCACGCTGCAGGCGTCACTGACGGCCACCGTCAGTGCCGACGATGTGCTGGCCAACCTGAGCGCAAAGGCACGCACGGTGCTGGATGCGCGTGCGAATGATCGCTTCCGCGGCGAGAACGAAACCATCGACCCGGTCGCGGGCCATATCCCCGGCGCGAAAAACCGCTTCTTCAAGGACAATCTGCAAGCCGATGGCCGCTTCAAGGCGGCCGACGAGCTGCGTGCCGACTACGGCGCACTGATCAAAAGCCCGGAAGCCACGATCGCGCAATGCGGCTCCGGCATCTCGGCCTGCCACAACCTGCTGGCGATGGAAATTGCCGGGCTGAGTGGCGCAGCTTTGTATCCGGGGTCGTGGAGCGAGTGGTCGGCCGATCCGTCGCGGCCGGTGGCGACCGGGCCTGCCTGAAGTTCGAAGGCTGGCGCGCGTCAGCTGCCTGGCGCACCGGTGGCTGGAGCTGCTTGCATGCACCGGTGCTTCCGTGCTTCCGTGCTTCGGTGCTTCGGTGCTTCGGTGCTTCGGTGCTTCGGTGCTTCGGTGCCTCGGTGCTTCAGTGCATGTGAAACTGATGCGTCAGCGCCAGCACGATGCCAACGCCGAGCGCGATCAGGAGCACCTGCGGCACCGATTCCTTCAGTGTTGCGCGGCGCTGCATCTGCGGCATCAGGTCGCTGACCGCAATGTAGATGAAACCCGACGACGCCAGCACCAGCACATACGGGATCAGGTGCAGGCCATCGCCCAGCGTGTAATAGCCGACCAGGCCACCCACCACTGACATCAGGCTGCAGATCAGGTTGTACACATACGCGCGTGCCTTTGACAGGCCGGCATTCAGCAGCACGATGAAGTCGCCGATCTCCTGCGGTATTTCATGTGCGGTGATGGCCAGTGCGGTGATGATGCCAAGCTTGGGATCGGCCAGGAAAGCGGCCGCGATCAGGATGCCGTCGGTGAAATTGTGCAGGCTGTCGCCGACCAGGATCATCCAGCCGGACTTGCCGGCCTCATGCGCATCATGGCCATGTTCATGCCCGTGGCCATCGCCCTCGTAATGATGCGAGTGGCGCAGAATGGCCAGCTTCTCGAGCAAGAAAAAACCCAGCAAGCCACCCAGCAGGGTCGCGAACAAGCCGTGGATGTTCGCATCCGACTCGAAAGCTTCCGGCAGCGCATGCAGCAGCGAGGTCGAGAGCAGGATGCCGACCGACAGGCTGACCATGCGCTCGACCATGCGCGACAGCAGGCCGTAGGACAGGAAGGCGGCAGCGGAAATGCTGATGACGCCGCCCAGCGTGGTGGCCAGCAGGATGAAAGACAGCGTGGGGTTAATTTTCTTTTACCTGTATGAACGTGCCCGCGATTAGACCATAGCCGGCCGCGAGCGGGCAATGCGCGGTCCGTGCGCGGTCAGTGCGCAACTTCCCAGTTCGCGCCGGCGCCGACGTCGGCCACCAGCGGCACCTTCAACTGCGCGACGCCGGCCATCAGCTGCGGCAGCCTTTCCTTCACCTGCGCCAGTTCGGCGTCCGGCACCTCGAGCACCAGTTCGTCGTGCACCTGCATCACCATCAGCGTCTGCAAGCCTTCGCGATCCAGCCAGTCCTGCACGGCGACCATCGCCAGCTTGATCAGGTCGGCGGCCGTGCCCTGCATCGGCGCATTGATGGCCGCGCGTTCAGCCGCCTGCCGGCGCGGACCGTTCGGCGAATTAATCTCGGGCAGCCACAGGCGGCGGCCAAATACCGTCTCGACAAAACCATGGGACTTGGCTTGCAGGCGGATGTCGTCCATGAAGCGCTTCACGCCAGCGAAGCGGGTGAAGTATTTGTCCATGTACATCTGCGCCGCCGACCGCTCGACGCCGAGGTTGCCGGCGAGGCCGAAGGCGCTCATCCCGTACATCAGGCCGAAGTTGATCACCTTGGCCGCGCGGCGCTGTTCGCTGTTCACCTCGGCCAGCGACACCCCGAAAATCTCGGCGGCGGTCGCGCGGTGGATGTCCTCGCCGGATGCGAACGCGCGCAGCATGCCCGGGTCTTCCGACAAGTGCGCCATGATGCGCAGCTCGATCTGCGAATAGTCGGCCGACACGATACTGCGGCCCGGCGGCGCGATGAAAGCTTCGCGGATGCGTCGACCTTCGGCAGTACGCACCGGAATGTTCTGCAAATTGGGATCGTTCGATGCCAGCCGGCCGGTGACGGCCGTGGCCTGCCCGTAGGTGGTATGCACGCGGCCGGTATCGGGATTGACCATTTTCGGCAGCTTGTCGGTATAGGTCGACTTCAGCTTCGCCATGCCCCGGTACTCGAGCAACAGCTTGGGCAGCGGATAGTCTTCGGCCAGTTTCTGCAGCACTTCCTCATCGGTCGATGGTGCGCCGCTGGCAGTTTTCTTCACGACGGGCAGCTTCAGCTTGTCGAAGAAAATTTCGCCAATCTGTTTCGGCGAATTCAGGTTGAACGGCTGGCCCGCCAGCGCATGCGCCTGCGTCTCCAGCGCCACCAGTTTGGCACCGAGCTCATGCGATTGCGCTGCCAGCAAGCCGGTGTCGATCAGCACGCCATTGCGCTCCACCCGCTGCAGCACTTGCGCGGTCGGCAGCTCGACGGTCTGGTAGATATAGCGCAGTCCGGCATTGGCTTCGACACGCGGCCACAAGCGGCGGTGCAACTGCAGCGTGACATCCGCATCTTCAGCGGCATAGTCGCTGGCCTGCTCGATACCGACTTCATCGAAGCCGATCTGCGATGCGCCCTTGCCGCACACGTCCTGATAGGTGATGGTCTTGCGCTCCAGCCAGCGCAGTGCCAGGCTGTCCATGTCATGCGTACGGTGCGACTCCAGCACATAGGATTGCAGCAGCGTGTCATGCGCGATGCCGCGCAGCGTCACGCGATGGTTCGCGAACACATGGCTGTCGTATTTCAGGTGCTGGCCGACCTTGGGCTTGCCGGCATCTTCCAGCCACGGCTTCAAGCGCTGCAGCACATGCTCGCGCGACAGCTGTTCAGGCGCGCCGGGGTAGCGGTGCGCCACCGGGATGTACGCGGCATGGCCGGGCTCACAGCACAGCGAGATGCCAACCAGCTGGGCACGCATCGCTTCCAGTGATGTGGTCTCGGTATCGACGGCCGTCAGCGGCGCCGCATTGATGCGCGCGATCCAGTCGTCGAGCTGCGCGTCGGTCAGCACGGTCTCGTAATGTTTTTCGGGCGGCGGCTCGACGGCGAACAATGCGCCCTGCGCATGCAGCGCACCGTTCGTATCATGCGAATTCATCGCATGGTGCGCATCAGCATCCACGCCGGCGGTCGATGCTTTGCCTGCCCCGCCCTTGCCTGCATTGCCGGCAGCACCCTGCTGGCCCGCATCGCCGGCCATGCCGCCTTCCAGTTCGGCCTTCAGTTCGCGCAACCAGCTGCGAAAACCCATGCGCGTGAAAAATGCCAGCATCGCCTGCTTGTCCTCGGGCTGCTGTTGCAGCGAACCGAGGATGGATTCATGGTGGCCGGACAGATCGCAATCGCATTTGACTGTCACCAGCACGCGCGCCTGTGGCAACCAGTCCAGCGCATTGCGCAGGTTCTGGCCGACCACGCCACCGATATCGGCCGCGTGCGTGATGATCTCGTCCAGCGAACCGAACTGCGTGAGCCATTTGACGGCCGTCTTTGGCCCGACCTTGTCGACGCCCGGCACATTGTCGACCGCATCACCCACGAGAGTCAGGTAATCGACGATGCGCTCGGGCGGTACCCCGAATTTGGCGATCACGCCGTCGCGGTCGAGCTTTTCATTGCTCATCGTGTTGACCAGCGTGACCTGGTCGTTCACCAGTTGTGCGAGATCCTTGTCGCCGGTGGAGATGATGGTGGACAGGCCCTGCGCAGTCGCTTCGCAGGCCAGTGTGCCGATCACGTCATCGGCCTCGATGCCTTCCACCATCAGTACAGGCCAGCCCATCGCACGTACCGCTTCATGGATGGGCTCGACCTGCTTTGCGAGATCCTCCGGCATCGAGGCGCGATTGGCCTTGTACTCGGGGTACAGGTCGTCGCGGAAGGTCTTGCCTTTTGCGTCGAATACGCAGGCCATGTATGCTGCGGCATAGTCCTGGCGCAGGCGACGCAGCATGTTGATCATGCCGTAGATGGCGCCGGTGGGCGCGCCGTCCGCGTTGCGCAAGTCGGGCATGGCATGGAAGGCGCGATACAAATAGCTCGAACCATCCACCAGCAGCAGGGTTTTATTCATATGGAAAGCGACCGGAAACATGTGCCGCGGCTGCGGCAATTGACCAACCTGGAGCGCGCCACCTCGCGCAAGGCGAGCGAATCGTGGCAGATGTTCACGATTATGGCAGAGTTTATTGACGCGGCTGAACGCCTGTCAGAGGTGCGTCCTGCTGTCTCGATGTTCGGCTCCGCGCGCATGAAGCCGGACAATCCCTGGTATGCAGTCGCAGTCGATATTGCACGCCGTCTGTCCGACGAAGGCTTTTCCGTGATCTCCGGCGGCGGCCCCGGCGTGATGGAAGCGGCCAACAAGGGCGCATATGACGGCAAGTCGCCGTCGGTCGGCCTGAACATCGAACTGCCACATGAGCAGTTGAGCAATCCGTGGCAAAACATCTCGCTGTCCTTCCGCCACTTCTTTGCGCGCAAGGTCGCCTTCGTCAAATATGCCGATGCGTATGTGGTGCTGCCCGGCGGCTTCGGCACGCTCGACGAGTTGACCGAGGTAATGACCCTGATCCAGACCGGCAAGACGCGCCGCATCCCGGTGATCCTGGTCGGCGCGCAATTCTGGCGTGGCCTGCTCGACTGGGTGCGCGAGCAAATGGTCGGCAGCGGCATGGTCGATGCGAAGGATCTCGAACTGCTGCAATTGATCGATGAGCCGGCCCATGTGGTGGAGGCGATCTTCAGCTATTACGAAGCGCGCGACATCGTGCCCGATGAAACCGAGATGCCGCACCAGTCTTTCCTGTGATCCGGACGCCCGGTACGCTCCGGACATCGTCGATGCCGCAGACACCGCTGAGGCCACAGACAGCAGGGGCGGGTTTGCTAGAATGAGGGGATGCGCCGTGCCGGCGCCCCCAACCGCGGATCCGTGCCATGACCCAGTCCCTGTCCCGTTGCAGCGCCCTTGTCCCTACTGTCGTTGGCGTCGTTGGCGTCGTTGTCGGCTCGACGGCGGCGTCTGCAGCGCGTACCGCCGTTGCGGCCGGCGTACTGGCACTGGCGTCCGGTGCCGCACTGGCGGCCGACGCGCTGCTGGATGACCCGATTGCCACCACGCGCGTGCCGGACGGCACCACCACGATCACGCAGACCCGCGAGCAGAACGCCGTGACCTCGGTCCAGGTACGTCGCGGTGACAATGTCTACCATGTGACGCCGGCCGAACAGATTCCATCGCATGAAGGTGGCGGCCGCGCTGCGACCTGGGAAGTGTTCCAGTTCAAATCGCGGCGTGCCGACGACCGGCGCGCGGCACCGCCACCGCGCTGAACGGCACGGCGGCTGCGCGGCCAGGGGGCATCCGGCACCCTGTAGTCGCAGCCGCAGCCGCTACCGTCAGCGCGCCCCGGCCGCATCGGATTGCAACGGCTGGCATTGCCTGACATTGTTCTGAGTCGCTTCACACAGCTTTTACAGCTTTTACAGCTTTTCAACGGTTCTTATCTTTATGGCAGTTTTTACTCCGGTCACCCTGGAAGACATCACTCCCTGGGCGGCCCAGTTCCCGGTCGGCAGCGTCACATCGGTCCGGGGCATCGCGTCGGGCATCGAGAACAGCAATTTCTTCCTCAGCACCGAGCGCGGCGAATTCGTGCTGACGATCTTCGAGAAACTCAGCTTCGAACAACTGCCGTTCTACCTGAACCTGATGAAGCACCTCGCCGAGCGCGGCGTGCTGGTGCCGGCACCGATCGCCAGCGACCGTGGCGAGATCATCAATCCGCTGCATGGCAAGCCGGCGTCCATCGTGACCCGGCTGCAAGGCGACTGGATACCCGCGCCCGCACCATCGCATTGCGCCCAGGTGGGTGCCATGCTGGCGAACATGCACCTGGCTGCGCAAGACTATCCGCTGTACCAGCCCAATCTGCGCGGTCTCACCTGGTGGCGCGAGACCACACCGGTGGTCTTGCCGTATATCCCGGCCGCTGAACAGGAACTGCTGAAAGCCGAGATGCATTTTCAGGAAGCCTTTGCCGCGTCGGCACTGTACAAGGCACTGCCGAGCGGGCCGGTCCATGCCGACCTGTTCCGCAACAACGTGATGTTCGACGGTGACGCGCTGTCCGGCTTCTTTGATTTTTACTTCGCCGGTTGCGACACCTGGTTGTTCGACGTTGCCGTCACCGTGAACGACTGGTGCATCGCGCTCGACACCGGCGCGACCGATCCGGCACGCGTGCGCGCGCTGCTCGATGCCTACCAGTCGGTACGGCCGTTCATGGACGGCGAACAGCAGGCATGGCCAGCCATGCTGCGCGCGGCCGCACTGCGCTTCTGGCTGTCACGACTCTATGATTACTACCTGCCGCGTGAAGCCGAAATGCTGACGCCGCACGACCCCACGCACTTCGAGCGCATCCTGCGGCACCGGATCGCGCACGCGGTCGAGGCACTGGCCTGATGAACACCACGACCCCGTCCCCGATCACAGCCCGCACCGGCATCAGCTGGATACGCGAGGGTTTCGCGCTGTTCCGGCAGCAGCCGGGCGAACTGTCGATGCTGTTCCTGCTGTACATGCTGCTGATGTTTTCGCTGTCGCTGATACCGATGGTGGGGCAATTGCTGCCCTTGCTGCTGGTACCTGCGTTCTCGATGGCCTTCATGCAAGCCTGTGTCGAGATCGAGGCGGGCCGCAAGGTCACGCCACGCCTGCTGCTGACCGCGTTCCGTTCGCCAGCGCTCGGCACCGTGCTGCAACTGGGCGCGTTTTACTTGCTGGCCGCCATCGGCGCAGTGCTGGCATCGTCATTGATCGACGGCGGCGTATTCTGGAAACTGATGTCCGGACAGCTGGCGCCCGACGATGAAGCCGTGCAAGTCGCCAACCTGCCACTGGCACTGCTGTTCTCGGCCTTGGTCTACCTGCCGGCTGCGATGGCCTTCTGGCATGCGGCGCCGCTCGCCGTGTGGCAAAAGATGGGCCTGTTCAAGGCGATCTTCTACAGCTTCTTTGCCGTGCGGCGCTGTGGCAAGGCTTACATCGCGTATGCGCTGGGCTGGGTGCTGGTCGGCATCGCGCTACCGGCCGTGATCAGTGCGATATTGGGCTTGCTGCTCGGAAAGAACTTGGTCAGCGTAATGTTGCTGATGCCCTTGTCGGTCATCCTGACGCTGGTGATGTACTGCTCTTTTTACCCCACCTACACCGCCGTGTTCGATCGGCCGGAACCTTCAGCGTCTTGACGTAACGCACCAGCTGCAGACCCACATACTTTGTGCGTCGATGGTGTCAGTTGTAAAACCGTCGCTTCTGCCCAACAAAAACTTGCCATCCTCGAATGTAATCGATCCGAGGATAGTCGGCCCGAACGTCCGAGGAGGTTCTGTCATGACGCACCATGTGAATATCCGGATTCCGACGCATACGCAGCCGAGCGAAATCAATGGCGACAACTGGTTCAAGCAGACCACCAAATCTGCCAATGGCAGCAAAACCACCGTGCTGTTTCAGCGCACCGAGCCACGCAGCCTTGGTCAGAAGGTCATGGACTTTTTCTCCGGCATAAAAAAAGCCAAAGACAGTGTCACGCTGTCTGAGGCTTTCAAGTCCATTCACGATATTACGTCGATGGGCGAGAAATTCAACGTCAACCTGATACCGACCGCGATCCAGCGGTTGCAATCCAGGCAGCCCGAAGACTTGCTCGACACGCCGAAGCAGGCCGCACCGCTCAGATACGGCGACTACCAGCTGGGACTGGAAGAAGGGTGAGCATCGAGCGCGCTAGCTCACGCGCTCCAACTTCGCAATCCCCAGATCCAGCAGCTTCATGCCGTTACGCCCGAAGTTGATGTGTGCACGCGCCTGCGTGCCGCTGCCTTCGATATTGACAATCACGCCCTCGCCGAATTTCGCGTGCACGACATTTTCACCGACACGCCAGCCGACATTGCGCTCCATCTTTTGCGCGATCGGATGGTTGCCCGATTCCGGCGCATCCACCCAGGCGGCCTTGTGCGTGGCGCCGAACCACTGTGGCTGTACGCGAGGGGATAACCACTTCAGACATGCATCGGGGAGTTCATCGAAGAAGCGCGACTTCATGTTGTAGCGCGTCTGCCCATGCAGCATGCGGGTCTGCGCAAAGCTCATGTACAGGCGCTTGCGCGCGCGCGTGATCGCCACATACATCAGGCGCCGCTCTTCCTCGACGCCGTCGTCTGCCTCTTCGCTGTTCTCATGCGGGAACAAACCTTCTTCGAGGCCGGTGATGAATACCGCGTCGAATTCCAGCCCCTTCGCTGAATGCACGGTCATCAGCTGTATCGCATCCTGTCCGGCCTGTGCCTGGTTATCGCCGGCTTCGAGCGAGGCATGGGACAGGAAAGCCGACAGCGGCGACATCACGGTCGTCAGTGGCGCGTCGGCATCGATCACCTCGATACCGCCGTCCGTCGTCAACACCGGCACCGTCGCTTGCGGCTGCGCCTGCGGCCCGAGCAGGGCCGGCGCATCCATGCCGAAACCTTCTTCGGACACGAACAGCGCAGCGGCGCTGACCAGCTGCTCCAGGTTTTCGATACGATCCTGGCCTTCCTTCTCGCCCTGGTAGTGAATGATGAGGCCACTCTTGTCGAGCATCACCTGCACCATCTCGGGCAGGGGCAATTGCTGGGTCTCAAAGCGCATCGCCTCGACCAGCTTCACGAAACCGCCCAGCGATGAGCCGGCCTTGCCGGCCACATGCGGCACGGCCGCATACAAGGACAGGCCAAACTGGCGTGCCGCATCCTGCAATTGCTCGATGCTGCGGGCACCAATACCACGGGTCGGGAAATTCACCACGCGCAGGAAGGCAGAATCATTGTGCGGATTGTCGATCAGCTGCAAATAGGCAATCGCATGTTTGACCTCGGCACGTTCGAAGAAGCGCAAGCCGCCATACACACGGTAAGGCAAGCCGGCCGTGAACAATGCATGCTCGACCACGCGCGATTGTGCATTCGAGCGGTACAGCATTGCGATCTCGCTGCGCAGCCAGCCTTCGTTGATCAGGCCCTTTGCCTCTTCGATCAGCCACTGTGCCTCTTGCAGGTCACTCAATGCCTCGTACACCCGCACCTGTTCGCCATGGCCGGCATCAGTACGCAGGTTCTTGCCGAGCCGGCGCGTGTTGTGCGAAATCAGGTGATTCGCCGTATCGAGGATATGACCATGCGAGCGGTAATTCTGCTCCAGCTTAATGAGGTTCTGCACCTGGAATTCGCGTTCGAACGCGGCCATGTTGCCGACATTTGCGCCGCGAAATGCATAAATGCTCTGATCATCATCACCGACGGCGAACACCGCGCTGTGCTGGCCGGCCAGCAGCTTCAGCCATTGGTATTGCAAGTCATTGGTATCCTGAAACTCATCGACCAGGATATGCCGGAAGCGCGCCTGATAATGCTCGCGCAAGGGCTGATGACGGCTCAACAGCTCATGGCTGCGCAACAGCAGCTCCGCAAAATCGACCACGCCCTCGCGCTGGCACTGCTCGTCATACGCTTCGTACAGCTCGACGAATTTGCGGTTGTAGTCATCATTGGCTTCAACATCCTGCGCGCGCAGACCCTGGTCCTTCGCGCTGTTGATGAAATAGACCAGCTGCTTCGGCGGGAATTTCGCGTCATCGACATTCAGGCGCTTCAGCAAGCGCTTTACCGCCGATAACTGATCTTGCGAATCGAGGATCTGGAAAGTCTGCGGCAGCGCGGCATCACGATGATGCGCGCGCAGCAGCCGGTTACACAGCCCGTGGAAGGTGCCCACCCACATGCCACGCGTATTGATTGGCAACATCGCAGACAGGCGCGCCAGCATTTCCTTGGCCGCCTTGTTGGTAAAGGTGACGGCCAAAATGCCGGCCGGTGATACCTGACCGGTCTGGATCAGCCATGCGATACGGGTGGTCAGCACCCGGGTCTTGCCGGAACCGGCGCCTGCGAGAATCAGTGCAGGCTGCGGCGGAAGGGTGACGGCGGCGAGTTGCTCGGGGTTGAGGTTGTGCAGAAGATCGCGCATCCGTCGATTATACGGGGAGCGCGATCCCGGCCTCCCGCCGCCTACAGTCTTTTCAACGGAACAGGTCCTTCAACGCTGACGCAAGGCCCGGCATTGCCTGTTCCGCGAAATACACGTGACTTGCGGCAATCAGGAACGTCGATCCGGGTCTGCACTGTGGTCTGAGGACAGGTCCGTCGACGACGTGTCCGTTGACGACAGCGACGTGTGCTGCACGGTTGCTATGTGCTGCATTGACGTACCTGACGCCGATGTCTTCAGCATCGCCTGCATGTCGGCGATCAGCGCAGAATCGCTGGCCAGGGTCGGCATATCCGGGACAGTCAGGCCGATGTCGCTGTCGGCGCCCAGGCGCGCAGTGACGGTCTCGGTCAGGCCGTCATCGGGTGGCGGCGGCAACACGCTGACCGACGAAAAACTGTCACTGATCAGCATCGATCGCGCGTCCGCGTCCGCGTCCGCATCGGTATCGGCGTCCGGTAATGCAGGCTCAGACCGCTGGGTCGACACGCCGCATACAGGCGCTGTCGTCGATGCCACCGACGGCCTCATATCACGAACAGATGACAGCCCTCGCACCAATGGCAATGTCGATGACGTTGGCGATGACGATGGCGATGACGGTGACGGCGGCAACGGAGGAAGTTCGGGCAGCGATGGCAGCGGCGGCATCTGCCGCTGCGGCAACCGCACCTGCGACGGGGCGACCGGCGGTGCTGGTCGATCAGGTTGCTGGTGTACCCGCTGCACCGGCACTGCGGCAGGCATGGTGAGCGGCGCTGTCGCCGCCTCCCGGTTGCGCTTCTGCTGACGAAACGCTTTCAGTATCAGAGGACAGATCTTGTCCAATTCACTGGCCCAGGCGTCGGTGTCGAACTTCATGCGCCTGGTCGTCGGTGTGGGCTGGGAAATGGCGATCCAGCGCCTCGCAAAATAAGCCACGTGCGCCGGGATGTCCGTCGCACGCACATAGTCCGCAAATGAAATGTGCGTCGCGGCATAGTCTTTTCGGTACGCACTCAGGAACTGCTTCATTTCAAAAACAGCCAGCGATGGCTTGACATCGTAACGCGATGACTTATCAGTCTTCAGCGCCTCCGACAGCTGACTGAAAGTTCGATGACGTATTGCACAAAACTTCCCAAATCGCTGCAACTGGATCCGCGATGCCTGTTGCCGCAGCTGATGCATATCAATACGCTTCTGTCGCTCGATACGCTTGTAGGCGTATGACAGTACGCGCACCGGCTCCCGGATATCGCCGGCTTTCACGTCGCGCTTTCTGGTCTGTGAATCGGTGACTAGCTTGTTCAGTACCGCTGCAGCGCACAGGGAACGCTGGTCCGGGACATTCATGCCCAGTGCGGCATCGGCAATCGAGTTCAGGAAATTACACATATCCTGTCGATCGATGTCGATATTTCGCGCCTTGATCGTTGACGGCGACGATAATTTTCCGATGCGTTTCTTGTCACGCTCGGGGAAATAAATCCAGGGTTTGCCGACGCGATCAAAATCACCGCGCAGCAAGGTCTTGTCAGGTACGGATTTGATCGCATCGTAGATGATCACCGCATTCCTGAGACTTTTGGTCGGACTGAGTCTGACGCTGGGCGCACCATCCTCGCGAAAGCGCTCGGCGCTGGGTTGCAGCAGACGTGCATCACTGTTTGTTTGCATGATGTGTTCTCCTTGAAGTCATTGAGCATTCAGCGCTTGTCGCGACAGGTCGATAGCCAGGGTTCGGCCGCCATGTCGAGCGGTCTGTCTAGCGGCCTGTCAAGCCGCACTCCGAGCCGCGCTGTCAGGCCCGCTGATAGTCCGGCGAAGGGTGCTGCGCGATGAAGGGCAACGAGCCCGGCACAGCGGCTTGCGAGGGCAGCGCAATCAGCTCGGCATACCTCAATGCCAGATGAATGAATTCAGCGAGATGCTGATAAAACCGGGGGGCCGATGCTGAGCTCATGAAGTACTCGCCGATCAGCATCACTTCCTGGTCCGGCTTGCTCAACGCAAGACGAGCACCGGAGATACCTGCCAATACCAGGTTTTCATGAAGCAGCAGCGCATAGACGCCGTCGCGCTCGGCGCAAGCCGGGTAACCGAGGCCGCAGCTGACGATCACGCCGCCGCGTTGCGCTTGCCAGCTGATCTGCAGTGACAACTCAGCATCGAGCTCGACTTGCCAGCTTCCGTCCTCGTGCTGAACAACGAGCAGTACATCTGAATTCTCCGGTCCCAGCTGCGTCATCAGGTACTGCAGATCTGCCAATTCCATCGCTCGCTCCGTGATTGATAGGGCCCGCACACGGCATCAGCGTGGCCGACTGTGCGGCACGATGATCTTGCAGGCCAAATGCAAAACGGCTGATGAGTGCTAAGCCCTGCAGGACGGTTCCCTGCAAGGCAAAACTTTTGATGACAGTACGATGCGTGTTCGGCGTTGGAAGTCGAGCGATGAGTTCGATTAAGAGAACAAGGCGCTGAATGCAGCAGCGGCTGATCGCTGATCGTTGGTGGAATAGATGCTGCTGATCGCCGCCACCATGTGCGCACCGAGATCGATCAGGGGTTTCGCATGATCGACCGTCATACCGCCGATCACGCAGAGGGGCACGGCGACTGATTGCAAGGCATCACTGACGATGCTTGCCGGCGTCGACACTTCATACTTCTTCACCCGCGACGGATAGAAGCCACCGAATGCCACATAGCTGGCGCCGGCCGCGGCGGCATCTTTCGCGAGCTGCAGCTGCCCGTAGCAGGAAGCACCAACGATCTTGTGAGCACCGACCCGCGCGCGCACCTGCGCAACCGATGCATCGGTGCCGCCGACATGCACGCCGTCGGCGTCGATGTCCATGCACAGGTCGATATGGTCATTGATGATCAGCGGGCGGTGATGCGCGCGACACAGCTTCAGCAACGCCACGGCCTGCTCACGACGCAAGGCATCAGCAGCCGTCTTGTGTCGGTACTGCACCAGGGTTGCACCACCGAGCAGCGCCTGTTCGGTCGCTGCCAGCAGGCGCTCGGTGTCATCCCAATCCGGGGTTACCAGGTACAAGCCCTTCATGTGTTCTCCTGCAATCGGTTCGGGATCGCCTGGCCGGCGGCGATCGGATAAGCATGGGCCAGCGCCCGCTGCGTCCAGCGCTGCGCATCATCGATCGCATTTTCGATGGCCATTTCCATCGCATCCCCCTTCGCCCGATGCTGTGCGAGGCGCGCGGCGAGTGCCGACGCGAGCGTGCAGCCGGAGCCGTGGAAGCCACCCGGCAAGCGCGGCCATTGCCATGCGCGCTGGCCTTGGGTCGAATACCAGCGATTGATCACACGATCGCCGTCACCATGGCCGCCTTTGAGCACAACATGCGGTGCGTCGATCAGCAAGGCTTGCGCGCGTTCGTCATCATTGGCGGCCTGTGCGCACAAGGCAGCGGCCTCTGGCAAATTGGGCGTGATGACCGTCGCCAGGCGACGCAGCGGTGCCAGCGCCGCCACCGCATCCCCGCGCGTGAGCATGTCGCCATGACCACTCGCGATCACCGGATCGAGCACGACGGGCAGGCGCGCATCGCTGCGGCGCAGTGCCGCGATCACGTCGGCGATCACGTGCGCATTCGCTGCGCTGCCGACGATGCCGATCTTGACCGCAGCGATCACGATACCGGCATCAATCAGCGCGTTCGCCTGCGTACGCAGCAAGGCCGGATCCACAGGATGCACCGCATGCACACGCTCGTTGTCCTGCACAGTCAGCGCGGTAATGACAGGCAGCGTATGCACACCTGCGGCACTGATGGCCTGAATGTCCGCCTGGATGCCGGCGCCGCCGCTCGGGTCGAGCCCGGCGAACACCAGCACCGACGGCGGCGTCATACGACGCGGCCAGCCATCGGCGACGATGGCGATGCGACGAACTTGCGCGGAATGCGACCGGCCAGGTAAGCGTCACGTCCGGCCTCGACCGCCAGCTTCATGGCACGCGCCATGCGGATCGGGTCTTTCGCACCGGCGATGGCGGTATTCATCAGCACGCCGTCGCAGCCCAGCTCCATCGCGATGGCCGCGTCCGAAGCGGTTCCGACACCGGCATCGACCAGCACCGGCACCCGGGCTTGCTCGATGATCAGGGACAGATTCCATGGATTCAGGATGCCCATGCCGGAGCCGATCAGCGAAGCCAGGGGCATCACCGCGCAGCACCCGATGTCTTCGAGCATCTTCGCCTGTATCGGGTCATCGCTGCAATACACCATCACGTCGAAACCATCTTGCACCAGGGTCTCGGCCGCTTTCAGTGTTTCAGGCATGTTCGGAAACAGCGTCTTTTCATCACCCAGCACTTCAAGCTTGACCAGCTTGTGCCCATTCAGCAGTTCGCGCGCCAGTTGCAGCGTGTACACCGCATCTTTCGCGCTGTAGCAGCCAGCCGTATTCGGCAAGATGGTGTACTTCGACGGCGGCACCACGTCCAGCAGGTTCGGCGCATGCGGATCCTGCCCGATGTTCACACGACGAATCGCGACGGTGATGATGTCGGCACCCGACGCTTCGGTCGCGCGACGGGTTTCATCCAGGTCTTTGTATTTGCCGCTGCCCACCAGCAGGCGGGACGCGTAAGTCTTGCCGGCGATGGTCAGGCCTTCATCGGCTTTCAGGTCATTCAACTGCATTATCCACCTCCTATCGCGCGCACGATATCCACCTTGTCGCCTTGCGCGAACTGCCGTTCACGCCAGCGTGCGCGCGGCACCACTTCACGATTGACGGCGACGGCCAGCGCCTGGTTGCTCAGCGCGAGTGCGTCGATCAGGTCTTGCACGCACTGCCCGCTGTCCAGTTCACGTGGCTCGCCGTTGAGCTCGATGGCAATCATCGACAGCCGCCCGTCACTGCTTGCGATAGATCTCGGCGCCGCTCTTCACGAACTCGACCGCCTTGATCTCCATGCCCTTCTTCAGCGCATCGGCTTCGGCGATGCCCTCCTTCTCTGCATACTCGCGCACATCTTGCGTGATTTTCATCGAGCAAAAATGCGGTCCGCACATCGAGCAGAAGTGAGCGACCTTGGCCGAATCCTTCGGCAGGGTCTCGTCATGGAATTCGCGTGCCTTGTCCGGATCGAGGCCGATATTGAACTGGTCTTCCCATCGGAACTCGAAACGCGCCTTCGACAGTGCGTTGTCGCGCACCTGCGCGCCCGGGTGTCCTTTCGCAAGATCGGCAGCATGCGCCGCAATCTTGTAGGTGATGATGCCGTCCTTCACATCGGTCTTGTTCGGCAGGCCGAGGTGCTCTTTCGGAGTCACGTAGCACAGCATCGCGCAGCCATACCAGCCGATCTGCGCAGCACCGATGCCGGACGTGATGTGGTCGTAGCCCGGCGCGATGTCAGTGGTCAGCGGGCCCAGCGTGTAGAACGGCGCTTCGTGGCACTGTTCGAGCTGGAGGTCCATGTTTTCCTTGATCAGCTGCATCGGCACATGGCCGGGGCCTTCGATCATCACCTGCACATCATGCTTCCACGCGATCTGGGTCAGTTCGCCCAGGGTCTTCAGCTCACCCAGCTGTGCTTCATCGTTGGCGTCATAGATCGAGCCGGGGCGCAGGCCATCGCCGAGCGAGAATGCGACGTCATAGGCTTTCATGATCTCGCAGATGTCCTCGAAATGCTCGTACAGGAAGGATTCCTTGTGATGTGCGAGGCACCACTTGGCCATGATCGAGCCACCGCGAGACACGATGCCCGTCATGCGTTTGGCCGTTAGTGGCACATAGCGCAGCAGCACGCCGGCATGGATGGTGAAGTAATCGACGCCCTGCTCGGCTTGCTCGATCAGCGTGTCGCGGAAGATTTCCCAGGTCAGGTCTTCAGCCTTGCCATTCACCTTCTCCAGTGCCTGATAGATAGGCACGGTACCGATCGGCACCGGCGAATTACGGATGATCCATTCGCGGGTTTCATGGATATGCTTGCCGGTCGACAGGTCCATCACCGTATCGCCGCCCCAGCGTATGGCCCAGGTCATTTTTTCGACTTCTTCGCCGATCGACGACGTGACGGCAGAGTTGCCGATGTTGGCGTTGATCTTCACGAGGAAATTACGGCCGATGATCATCGGCTCCGATTCCGGATGATTGATGTTGTTCGGAATGATCGCGCGGCCGCGCGCGACTTCATCGCGCACGAATTCCGGCGTGATCTCGGCCGGAATCGCCGCACCGAAGGCCTGTCCCGGATGCTGGCGGCCCATCAGCTCGGCGAGCTTGGCGCCATTCGGGCCCGACGCCTTCAGGCTGTCGATGTATTCCTTGCGGCGCAGATTCTCACGGATCGCGATGTATTCCATCTCCGGCGTAATGATGCCCTGACGCGCATAGTGCATTTGCGTCACGTTCTTGCCCGCCTTTGCACGGCGTGGCTTGCGGTGCAGGTTGAAGCGCAGCTCGGCCAGCTTCGGGTCATTCAAGCGCTCGATGCCGTACGCCGAGGTCGGACCGGCGAGCTCTTCGGTGTCATTGCGCTCGGCAATCCATGCGGCGCGCAGCGCGGCGAGACCGGAACGGATGTCGATCTTCGCGTTGGGATCCGTGTACGGACCCGAGGTGTCGTACACAAACACCGGCGGATTTTTCTCGGCGCCAAACGAAGCGGGTGTGTCGCTCTGGGAAATCTCGCGCATCGGCACACGAATGTCCGGGCGGGAGCCCTCGACGTAGATCTTGCGCGAGTTCGGCAGCGGCTGGATCGCAGCTTCGTCCACCGTGGCGGTGGCGGCGAGGAATTGAGGATTGGCGTTCATGAGCTTCCTTTGCAAATCGGTTTGCGAGGGAAGCGACGGACGGAGGGCTGGACGCCCGGACTGTGCTTCCCTTCGCTGGCATTACCCAGATCAGGTTGGGGAGAACTTCAGCCCAAAGGAAGTTTCACATCGAGCCACCGCAGGTGTGCGAGCGGTGACGCCCTATGCCCGCCTGTCGAACTCACGAACAGGCAAGGGACTTCCGGGTTGGGTATGGAGCACTCCACTTGAGGGTATTTCTCACCCGACGGCAATTTGCCGTTCAGGACCCCTAGCGTTTTGGCTGCTGTAAAAAACAAGGTCGATTATAAAGCAGGCGAACGCCGATGGATGGCACTGCGCTTCGGCCTGCTCAGGCATCCGTCAAACAGCGACCAGACGCCATAGCGAGGTCACTTCGGCAGCTCGCGCCGCATGCAACGGATCGCTGGCGTCAGCGACTTTCTTGTGTGTGGGCTTCGTGTCGAGCCGACCGACCACGGCGAGGCCGCCGGCCTCGATCGCCGCCAGCAGTTCGGCGCGACTGCGCAGGCCAAGATGCTCTGCGAGGTCGGACAGCAGCAGCCAGCCTTCGCCTCCCGGCGCGAGATGCGCAGCCAGTCCGGCGAGGAAACCGCGGAGCATCTGGCTGTCCGGATCGAAGACGGCCTGCTCGAGCAGCGAGATCGGGCGCGCAGGCACCCACGGCGGGTTGCAGACGATCAGTGCCGCCCGGCCCGGCGGGAACAGGTTGGCTTCGATAATCTCCACCGTGTTGTCCAACCCTAAACGGTGGATGTTGTCCCGCGCGCAGGCCAGCGCCCGCGGGTTCATGTCGGTCGCCACCACGCGCTCCATACCGCGCTGCGCCAGCAGCGCGGCCAGTACGCCGGTGCCGGTGCCGACGTCGAATGCGACTGTCCCCTTGCCAACCGACGGCAGCGGCGCATCGGCGACCAGCGGAACATATTCGGCGCGCACCGGTGCGAACACACCATAATGCGGATGGATGCGACCATGCAGCGATGGCACCTCAACGCCACGTTTGTACCACTCGTGTGCGCTGATCACGCCCAGCAGCTCTCGCAGCGATACAACATAGGGCTCGTCGATAACACCATAGGCCTCGTTGCAAGCGAGGCTGACATCCGGGGCGCGCCGCAAAGGTATTCGGTGGCCAGCATCGAACGGTATCAGCAGCATGCCCAGCGTGCGTGCGCGCTGAGATTGCGCCAGCCGGTGCTGGTTGAACGCATCGCGGGCACCCGGTGACGGTGGCGCGTGCTTTACGCGATGGCTTTTCTTCGAGGGCCGCTCGACCCGCCGCTGCAGCGCCTGCAGCAACTGGCGTGCATTCTGGAAATCGCCGCGCCATAGCAAGCCAGTACCTTCGCAGGCCAGCCGATAGGCTTCATCGGCGGTAATGCGGTCATCCACGACCATCACGCGCCTCGGCGGCGGCAAGCCGTTGGCGGATTGCCAGCGTGCGCTGCAGATCGCGCCGTTTTCACTCCAGGCAAGCAAGGCCGGGGCACGATCGCCATCAATTGGCGAGCTACTTGTCATGGTCATTTCGGAAACGGTCTTTGCCAGTTCGGTGAGAGAGGATTTTTGCAAGTCGCCTGTATGCGCTGATTCCGGCAATTTTGCAAGCGCTCCGCCGGAACTGGCGAGGAACCCGATCGCTTGACGTCCACGATGGCGGGCGAGCACACCACTTATAATGTCAGGCTCAAAAAATTCATCGGAATCTCTGGAAAATCATGGAACTGGCCAAGGCCTTCGAACCCGCAGACATCGAACAACACTGGCGCGCCGAGTGGGAGCGCCGCGGCTATTTCACGGCCACGCTGGATGAAGGCAAGCCTTCGTTTGCGATCCAGTTGCCGCCGCCGAATGTGACCGGCACGCTGCACATGGGCCATGCGTTCAACCAGACCATCATGGATGGCCTGACCCGCTATTACCGGATGCGCGGCCATAACACGGCATGGATTCCCGGTACCGACCACGCGGGCATTGCGACGCAGATCGTGGTCGAGCGCCAGCTGGATGCGCAAAAGATTTCGCGCCATGACCTGGGTCGCGAAAAATTCCTGGAAAAAGTATGGCAGTGGAAAGAACACTCGGGCTCGACCATCACCGGCCAGATGCGCCGCATGGGCGCGTCGACCGACTGGAGCCGCGAATACTTCACGATGGACCCGAAGATGTCGAAAGCTGTCACCGAAGTCTTCGTGCAGCTGTATGAACAGGGACTGATCTATCGCGGCAAGCGCCTCGTGAACTGGGACCCGGTGCTGGGCACCGCCGTGTCCGACCTCGAAGTCGTGTCGGAAGAAGAAGACGGCAGCATGTGGCATATCCGCTATCCGTTCGCGGATGGCAGCGGTCACCTGACCGTGGCGACCACGCGTCCCGAAACGCTGCTGGGCGATGTGGCGGTCGCCGTCGACCCGACTGACGAGCGCTATGCGCATCTGGTCGGCAAGCTGCTGAAGCTGCCGCTGACGGATCGCGAAATCCCGGTGATCGCCGACAGCTATGTCGACAAGGCCTTCGGTACCGGCTGCGTGAAGATCACGCCGGCCCACGACTTCAATGACTATGCGGTCGGCCAGCGCCACCACATGGCGCAGATCAGCATCTTCACGCTGGATGCGAAGATCAATGACAACGCACCGGCTGCATATCGCGGCATGGATCGCTTTGCCGCGCGCAAGCAGATCGTCGCTGATCTCGATGCGCAGGGGCTGCTGGAGCTGGTGAAGCCGCACAAGCTGATGGTGCCGCGCGGCGACCGTACCGGCGTCGTCATCGAACCCATGCTGACTGACCAGTGGTTCGTCGCAATGAGCAAGCCGGCACCGGAAGGCACGCACAACCCCGGCAAGTCGATCGCCGAGGTCGCACTGGAAAAAGTCGCGAACGGTGACATCCGGTTCGTGCCCGAAAACTGGACCACCACCTACAACCAGTGGCTCAACAATATCCAGGACTGGTGCATATCGCGCCAGCTGTGGTGGGGCCACCAGATCCCGGCCTGGTATGACGCCGATGGCCACATCTATGTCGCACGCGATGAAGACGATGCGAAGGCACAGGCCAAAGCGGCCGGTCGCAGCACCGACCTGAAGCGCGACGATGATGTGCTCGACACCTGGTTCTCGTCGGCGCTGGTGCCGTTCTCTGCACTGGGCTGGCCAGATGAAACGCCGGACCTGAAGCTGTTCCTGCCGTCGTCGGTGCTGGTCACCGGCTTCGACATCATCTTCTTCTGGGTCGCGCGGATGGTGATGATGACTTGCCACTTCACCGGCAAGGTGCCGTTCGAGACGGTGTATGTGCACGGGCTGGTACGCGATGCACAGGGTCAGAAGATGTCCAAGTCCAAGGGCAATACGATGGACCCGATCGACCTGATCGACGGCATTGATGTCGAGGCGCTGGTCGCGAAACGCACGGCCGGCCTGATGAACCCGAAGCAGGCCGAGAGCATCGCGAAGGCCACGAAAAAGGAATTCGCGGCCGGCATCGCCGCGTATGGCACCGATGCGTTGCGGTTTACGATGGCCAGCTATGCGTCATTGGGCCGCAACATCAACTTCGACCTCAGCCGCTGCGAGGGCTACCGCAACTTCTGCAACAAGCTGTGGAATGCGACCCGCTTCGTGCTGATGAATACCGAAGGCAAGGACTGTGGCCTGGAAGAGCATGGCGCCGAAGCCTGCGCAACCGGCAGCTATCTCGATTTCTCGCAGGCCGACCGCTGGATCGTATCGCTGCTGCAGCGCACCGAATCTGAAGTCGAGAAAGGCTTTGCCGAGTACCGCTTCGACAATATCGCGTCAGCGATCTACAAATTCATCTGGGACGAGTACTGCGACTGGTATCTCGAAGTCGCGAAAGTGCAGATTCAGCACGGCAGCGAAGCGCAGCAACGCGCGACACGCCGCACGCTGCTGCGCGTGCTGGAGACGGTGCTGCGCCTCGCGCATCCGATCATCCCGTTCATCACCGAGCAGCTGTGGCAGACCGTCGCGCCGCTGTCGGGTCGCAAGCTCGATCCGGCCGGCGACTCGATCATGCGCCAGGTGTATCCGGAACCGAACCTGAAGAAGATCGACGAGAAGGCCGAAGGCTGGATGGATGAGCTGAAGGCACTGACTGATGCCTGCCGCAACCTGCGCGGCGAGATGCAGCTGTCACCGGCGCAGAAAGTGCCGCTGGTGCTCGAGGGCAGCGACCATGCACGCCTACAGGGCTTTGCACCCTATCTGCAGTC
>JACCDN010336026.1_pt1 | contig 134477 bp, 114 predicted proteins | sample 7441691 | NCBI WGS metagenome assembly JACCDN01 (sample SAMN15323439, study PRJNA562643) | freshwater metagenome | isolation source: river surface water | place: USA:Blue River Watershed | collected 2017-08-16 | reverse complement strand
CAGTTGATGATATGGTATTTACGTTTTGATTTTGAGGAAAAAGTATTTGACATGCTTATACAAGAATAGTTTTAAAATTCTAGAATAGTGAAAAATACTCTATACCACATTATCTTATTGTAGTTGAAGAGTTTTATTCATACAACAAAGCCAACTATCTGCACATCCCGTAAGTAATCTTGCTTCAACTGCTGCTATAGCTGTTCCATGAATTAGCAGCTCTTCTTCACTTACACCAAAGGCGTTAATTAACTTTTCCTGATCCATTCCTAAAAATCCGTGAACTGATTTCTGTTCGACCAAAGATTGAATTTGACGATGCGCATCTACATTGCCGTCTGCTAGAGTAATTGTTGGCTAATATTCTCTAAAAATCATTCTGTATATATTAGTGACTACTTCATTTGCTTCCGGGAATTGCCTAATTTCTTCAATAAGCTGAAAAACATATTTACCAAATTGATAGTCTCTTATCTCAGATTGGTGAACAATAATTGACTCAAACAAATCTAGCCAACCTAAATGCAGCGATTGTTTGAAGAAATCTAAAATATTCCCTTATTTAAAGAGCCTATCTACAAATTCTACATTAATTTTCACTCTAGGCACGCCAACAGCACGTATTCCTCCAAGATCATATAAATGCTTCATTGCAGTAGCTGTCTCAGTACTACCAGCATTATAATGAAGAGCAATTTGCCATGGATTAAACCCACGCGTATTTTCTGCATCCATCAAGCGTAGAACTAGCGCCCTACCATCCGTCTCTCTCTTGTTCGACAGCAACAAGGCTATATATATTATCTGTAATAAACTTCAATCTTTCTTGAAATTTAACTCCCCTAGCGAGATGGTGCATAACATTCGAACCATCAGTATTTATTTTAAATAAGCCAAGCGGCATCCGCACACTTACAAGATAGTTAAAATCCTGGTTATCTTCTTTAGCCACTAAATGAACTGGCGCTATTCCATGTGCATTTCCTTCTGCTATTTTTGCTGCTAAAAATGCTTTTGAAGACACATAACCAGCTCTTTGATAGTCTATTTTTTCTCTTGCCAATATATGATCAATATTGCTTTCTATGGTTTGAAGAATGTCTCTAAGCAAGCCATGACTAGCTAGAAAATGAAATATATTATTACCACTACCAATTGACCCAAATACACCCATAGGATCACTCGAACGCCAATTTATAGGACCCAAAGACTTTTTCTGACCACTGACAATCATGTCCTGTATCTCGGACAACAGCACACCCCTTGCTGCACTCGCAGGCTCACTTATTGCTCTATTTAATAGTGTAACTAATCCATTTTTCATATTTATTTCAACCTGAGGTTAAATATTAACTCAATATCAAACTAAATGCTACAGAAATTTTCTATTAAAATTTCTATATCATCAATTTCTAATATTTAACTTAATTCTCGTAGCTACTTGATATTATACTTTAGTTAACTATTATTAACAAGTGTCGAATCTATACATTTTTGCTACTAAAAAGTTAAATTCAGAAAGTCTCGGGAACATATACGGACTGTAATTTAGAGAAAATATATTTATTGCTATTCAATTGTTGAATTAATCTTAATTTAGAGTTTTTGTGTCATTTTAAACACTAAACTTAAACTTTTTGAGAAAAACACCAACTTATACTACTTTAAATTGCATAAGTTTTTCCTGATTTTTACCTTAAACCATAAGGTAAATTATTTATAAAATTGATAATAATTTTTGTAATATGGCTTGGGAAAATTCTGTCCATTCATATTTTGAGCCTTGTTCAAAATAAAAATCAATCCCTTTTTGTATTATGATCTTAGGAGCATACTTAGCTTGAAACGAGCGTACTACATAATTAGTACTATCATCAAACTTACCTGTCAGGGTCATATTATATCCAATGTATTGTAAACTATTTTGCAATACATATATCTCGTCCCCACTATCACCGTAAAAAAACTTAACCTCATCTCTTTCAGGAAGCGCTAAGTTGTGCCATACACCCAGATCATTTTTAGCAAAATGTTGCCAATTAAAGTATAAACCAGGATCTATCTTCCTTGCAGGCGCAACATCTGAATGACCAATAAAATTTTGCGAAGGTAGTTTATATCTTCTTTTTAAATACAAACATAAATTCAAACAAGATTCTATCTGTTCTTTGCTAAATTCTCCTTTGCCTAAATTATCCAGCTCAATGCCAATTGAGTTTTGATTTAATTTCTCTTGTCCATACCAACAACTATCCCCAGCGTGCCAGGCAATTTTTTCATCATCAACTAGATTAAATATTTCGCCATCACTTCTGATCAAATAATGGCTGCTTACTTGTGCTTTGGAATCTATAAGCCTATGGAATGCATCTTCAAAACTCATCTCAGTATAATGCATAATTATATACTTAATTGGCAATTGCCTTGGCGAATAATTTGGCGACTTGAAATTACGATTAAATTGCATATTTGTCTGGATTAATTTGCTACGGAAAGCTATTATATCGCGGATGCATAAATATATATAAATTTAGAACAAACAAAGGGCAAATAAATTGACTGAGTTACCAAACCCCACACAAAAAACACACAAATCAGAAGCGATTTCGTTATTTTTGGTCATATTACTGGCACTTACTATTAGAACTTTTGTATTTGAAATTTTTTATATCCCCACTCCATCAATGAAGGCAACAATACTTGAAGGCGACTATATTTTTTCAACCAAATATGATTATGGGTATAGCATCTATTCCATTCCTTTCAATCCAGATATTTTTGAAGGTCGCTTCTTTGATAATCAACCACAAAGAGGGGACGTCATTATTATGAGACCACCTCATGACATGAACGAAAGATATATTAAACGACTATTTGGCCTACCTGGTGATAAGATTCAGATTATCAACGACGTCATATATATAAACGATCAACCAGTGAAAAGAGTGGAAGTTGGAACTTATGTAGATGAAAATGGGGAAAGTTATAAAAAATACAAAGAAACCTTGCCTAATAGTGTGAGCTATTTTTCATATAAACCTTCAAAAACTAAGAAAGACTCACTTGATCATAGCAATTATGGCCCTTATGTAGTCGAAAATGGCCGCTACTTTTTCATAGGTGACAATAGAGACTATTCCGGAGACAGTAGGTATCAACTGGGAACAGTGCCATTCAAGAACTTCATTGCAAAAGGAAGAGTTGTTTTATTTTCTACTGCAATCCCCCTTTGGGACTCAAAAGAAAGCTTCTTCGGGCAAATTACAAGATTTGGCTCCTGGTTTATGTCAATACGCTTCAATAGGCTATTTAATAGCATGTATGAAACAACTTAAAAATCTTTATGGAAAAACGACACCATTTTTCACAATTAGAAGATAAGATCGACCATAAATTTAAAGATATATCATTACTGACAGAAGCATTAAGCCACCCCTCGCTAAAACAGCACTGCACTAATACCAAAGATTATGAAAGACTTGAATTGCTTGGAGATTCATTGCTTGGATTCATTATTAGCGAAATGATATTTAATAATTTTAGTAAATATCAAGAAGGACAAATTGCTAAAATTAAAGCTTATGCCGTCTCAAAAGATACAATAGTGAAAATTGCCAAAACTTTGGACTTAGCCCGTTATATAATAATGACCGAGGGCGAAGAAAAATCGCATGGCAGGGAAAATCCAAATAACCTTGAAAATGTGATGGAAGCACTAATTGCTGCAATATATCTTGATGCGGGAATAACAAAGACCAAAAAATTTGTAAACAAACTTTGGTACGAATATATTCATGACTTGGATTTTGATACTATAGATCCTAAATCTGCCCTTCAAGAGTTAACTCAGCATCTATATCATAATACACCATTATACAAAGTGATAGATAAGAGCGGACCTATGCACTCTCCAACCTTTACTGTACAAGTATCAACCTCATCCTATTCTCAAACTGCTTACGGCAAAACTATAAAAGAGGCAGAAAAAGAAGCAGCTCTAAAATTATTACAAATTTTAACTACAAAGTGATTATACCTAATAAGTAAATACAAGCCCCCCTATAAACTTGTAAAACATACGCCCGTGTCACTTCAATAACACGAATATAAGACCACAATAAAAATGCGTTTTTAAAACCCTGGAAATTGATTGACCAGCCTATGGTTTTGTAATCAACTTAACTCAAATAAAATTCTAAAATAAAAAGCAATGACCTCCAAGAGAAGCGCACTCATTTCCAGTATAACTTACCTTATAGAAGATATTATCTCTTCTGACATTTTTTTTGATCAATCTCTATTAAAAGACAGCAAAAATGGGGTTGTTTTAGAATTTTTTGGTATTTCTGATACTGAATTAGTCGAAATAATATCTTTTATTGTGGATATTCTTCCAGAGACAATTTACCTAGAAAAATACAAAGAAGTGAGTGATTATACTGCCGGATATATTGCAAAAGAATTACTTTTATTTCTGGCAAGAGAAGAATTGTACTCTGGTTATCTAAAAAATAACCTTGAAAACCTTCGTGATGAAATACTCCACCACATCCTTACTGATATCTATTTGGATGATAATGACAAATTAATAAACGTTATAGAAAACCATGTCTAAAAAGAAGTTTGCACTTGATGATAAGGGAAAAGCTGGTCTACAGGCTTTAGATAAGATTTTCAATAAAAAACAACTAACAGATATTGAAAAAGCTGCGGCTGCTGCATTTCTTGAATCAAGCATTAGAAATATGGAACTGAATGCATTTTTAAGAAAGAACAACGCTGAATCACTTGGTATCTCAGACAACTTACATAGTAAGCTTAGTTACCTATCCTATAAAACTAGAAATATTGATTTTGATGAAGCTGAAGAAATTATCAAAAAAATGCAAAGAGCGCATAAATCTAAACAAAAAGGGGAAGAAATCAGAGAAGAAGATAAAGTAACTTTGAAAGAGTATGCCATGATATCTGATTTAGCCAAAATAAAAACTAGTATTAATTACCCTGATGAAATTCTTAGCCTTAGCCCGAAACTGCAAAAAGTTAATGAACTTGCAAAAAAAGCAGCTGTAATAAATCGTGGACTTACTAAGGAGCTAAATGTAGATTTGGCACAAGCTGGTCCTGGAACCATAGTATTTGACGATGAAACAAGGAAAAGTTCTTTACAGAGAACAGCGCTTTCTTTTATGGATAGATTGTCAACTTATTCTCCAAACGCGCGCATACAGCAATACTACATACTCAAGAAGGTGTTGTTGCACATAGATCTGAAATCTTTCAAGAAGGCAACATAAATAACTATAGGGTTGACATAGCCGATCACTTAGGTGCAGACATGTATAGACTTGATTTTGGGGCATTAATTCCAAAAGAAGAACACAGTAAGATGGTCCAACTCTATTGAGAGAATTGGAAAGGTGTAGTAGAAGCTAAGTATAAATTAATAGAAAACGAAATTCACTGCACCGAGAGTATGAGTACAAGGTTTGGAGGATTGAGCTGATAATGAGCGCGCGCAGCATAGCGCAGGCCTTGCTAATTTAATCCCATTTGGACATAAAAAAGCAAAACCAATGATTTTGAGGAAATTCATCGTAATGTCATGGAAAATCATTATGCCGATAGGGATAACCCTAGAATGTTATGCTCTGAATTTAGTGGTGTTGCTACTATAGCGGCACTGGTAGAGCTAGATAAACAAATTAAGACGGATATGGCAAAACACCCTGAATTAAATACTCCTCATCCAAAATCGATGGTTAAAATTCCTATTGGAAAACATGAAGATTTACATAAAATGCACCCTGGAAGGCTACTGGACATTTTGCTTAAAAGTGGTTGCGTAAAAAAAGTAGAAGTTAACACGGATAAGTATTTCAAAGAAGCTGAAACTATAGGCCAAAAAGTAAAAAATATATTGCAAAAAAACTAAGCCATAAACAAACTCCTCCAGTTAAAGCTAAGGCTGCAGAGAAGAGAAGTGTATCATTGTAGTTAACGCTTTTGACGTTATATCACCCAAGCTAATGGATAAGGGATATTTTAGATGCTTTGCACTTAAGGCTTAAAGCGGAATTTATCAAGTACAGAAATCTTGCTTGAAAACATCAAAACCATTAATAACCCCGTAAAAGCACCAGCAATAGTGGCTGACAAAGTATGACAATTCAACATATATCTGCTATACATCGTAAAGATAAGAATAGGAAGAAGTATTATTCCAAACCATTTAGAGTACCTTCTCATCATAAAAAATGCTCCCATAGCAGCTTCAGATGAGTGACCAGAAGGCATATTATGATTTTTAGAAGATGGTCTCTGACCTAGGCGTGTGCCAAAAATCTCCACATTATTCAGTGCATTCTTGGGTATATGGGTTGATAATGTTGTTGAAACTCCAATAACAATCAGTTGTTTCATGCCAGTGAAATCTCTTAGAACAATTGTAGTCAAAATAGGTAAAACGGTATTTGTATATCTTAAATAACCATCAACCACTTTTACCAAAAATATTTCTTTTCCATTGCGTGGAACAGAATATTCATTTTGCATGTCAGATGGATAAAATGTTGCCACAAGAATAGTTATAAAGGTGGCAATCATCAGGAAAGGAGATTGCAGAAAATTTTTATATGGAAGCAGTACTATCTCTTTAAAACGCATTTGTTTACCCTATTTCTTAATGTTAAAAATATCAAATTCAGGTTTATATATATCGCTACGCATATCAAATGCACCCATAACGCTATGAAAAACAAAGTCATGAGGAAATGTCTCTTGCGTGATAATGCTTTGGTCAACAAGGCCTTTTTGCTCTCTAAAACCATCTGACATCCAAACAAAAAACGGAATCTGGTATTGCTCTGGTGGTGCAAAAGCTATAGGCACGCCGTGCAGGTATATACCTTTTTCACCAAGTGATTGTCCATGATCAGCTACATAAATCATAACAGAATTCACATTGTTAAGACTTTTTAATTGGTTAATAATATTCAACAAAAGACTATCCGTATAACGTAAAGTGTTATCATAGGCATTAATGAGCATCTCAGAAGAGCATTCTCTAAGGTTGACTGTTTTACAAACTGGTTTAAAGTACTCGAAATCATCGGGGTATTTTTCCCAGTACTTAGGGCCATGGCTACCACCCTGATGTAATGTTATAAAAATTCTACTAGATTTTGATTGTTCTATAATCTTGCTTAACCTCCAATTTAAAGCCTCATCTTTTGTTCTAGGACAATTTTCTTCCGTGCAATTATCTATAATTGATCCAGCACTCTCCATATGTGTAACTTTTACAAATGGTAATCCAGAATTATTTGTTCGCACGATTGTTTCAATATTATGACGAGTTAAATAACTTTGTATTGGTTCAAAATTTGTCATAGGCGAGGCTTTGCTTCCTTGATGTGTTACTATACATGCAACTGAACCAAGTGTATTTGTTGCACATGATTTTCCTATTTTAAAAATCTGCAACCCACTATTTTCGGTATAAGGATTAGTATCTCGATTATAACCATAATATCTAATATGATCTGCTCTCACTGCCTCACCGATTACAAGGATAAACACTTGTTTTTTTTCTGCTTTAGATAAAAATTTTGCATCAGGTAATAGCTGCTGATTTCTATTACTCATAATCTTTTTATGATAGTATTGCATTGTATTAACAACGTAGGACCAAGGCAAAACTCTTCTTCCTATTCTAGAGCCGTGTTGATCATACCATAACCAAGTGCTACTAAAAATATAAGTAAATATAGCAAGTACTGTCAATGATACCGCGCAGTAAAAAATTTTATTATACCATTTGAATGATGAAATTTTAGTTTTCCACATAATAACTGATGGCACTATGCCTAAAAAAAAGAAATAAGGCACGATGGAAAAATGCCATAAATCACTAGCCTCTTTGGTATCAGTGTTAATAATGTTTGCAATCATGGAGCGATCAAATTCTACTCCATATTCTATCATAAAATACAGAGCCACAGAATTAATCAGAACCGTAACGATACAAAATATTTTTAAAAAGAAGATAGTAAAAAATGATATAAAAAATAAAATAGTTGATGATACAAAAAAATATGCAATTTCTAAAGAAGTTATATACAAAACACTTTGCAAAGATGGAAAATTTGATTGTGAAATCACGTACTCCAATAAAGGTTTTTGAAAAGCAATCAGTGAAAATAAAACATATAAAATAATGAACTTTACCGCAGAAATTTCAGTTTTGGCTTGTTTTGTAAATTCAAGATATCTTACAATGTAAGAGTTTATTTTTTTATGCACATCCAGCATTTTTATAATATTAATGATAATTATTTGTAATAACCTGAACTATAGTAAGGAAATTATATGCAACTTTTTGCAAAATATACATTAATGCTTTATTAGTCCACATCATTTTATATGTTCGTAAAATTACCAAAATGGAAAATGGCGCACCCGAGAGGACTCGAACCCCTAACCTTTTGATCCGTAGTCAAATACTCTATCCAATTGAGCTACGGGTGCGTAACGCTTCATAAAAGATCTTTATGCAAAGCGCTAGCAAGTCTAAGAAGTATACTACACTTTGTCAAGCTACTATTTTTATATTAAGACCAACTTAAAATTCTTGTGCGCACACGTAAGGACTTGTTGCTGCGGCTACACTTTATAAATCATCTATTGAAACAAGACCTCCAAGCCCCACTTCTTCTACTACCTGACCAGAAGTAACCACTTCAGGTCCTAATATTTCATACGGCTTAGAATTTATTGTAAGTTTTGCTTTTGGCTGCACGAAATGATCAGATACGGATATTTCTCCACTTGGCGCAACAAATACGTATGGTCTTGCACTATCAACAATAAATTTAATTACCGCACTTTCTTTAGTCATACCACTAATATGTCTATTTAAAGCTGCCATTTCTTCAATATTTCTGATATTAATATGCTTTGCTCCAATACTTACACTAAACTCGCCAAAGAATTTCTGATTACTATCTCCAAGTTCAATGGTAAAAACTTGAAAATTACCTATCCCTTCCCTGACAACCTCACCAGAAGATACAACTTGCGCATCGCTTGCTTTACCAGAATTATTCTGACCATCTGTAAATACTATCATAGCACGGTGACTATATTGAGCTCTACTCTCCATTATCCCATCTAGAGCACTCTTCATACTGTCATATAGCGCTGTGGCAGACCCATCAACACTCAACCCACTGAGTATCTTAACAATTACCCCACCATCAGATTCTAAACGCCCCTCTAGCTTATAAATTTTTGTGTCTATCGTACTAGAAAATTTAGTTACACGAAGAGTAATTTTGTGCCCCAGACTTGATACTTCTTCTAAAGTCTTTTTTACTTGCGCTCGATAATCCGGAGCGACCAGACCCAAACTACCGCTATTATCCAGCACTAAATCAATACATATCCCACGCTCGCTAAGATCCACTGAAACCTTTTCACCTTTACTATGTGTAATCATAGCAATTGGTTTTAGACCTTTAGCCATTTTTTGAAATATAACTGGCGCTATTCTTGTACCTACAAATTCTTGCAGAGCCTCGATTGGCATACGGTAGCACCCCTCTTCTCCTGGCATTATTGATGGTACCAACATAGAGCTTGCATCAATTGGTAGTAATTTATTGGCCATAAGATATTGCATAACTGCAGATACATTAATTACCGTTGTGATTTCCGTATGATCATTTCTTACAATGAAAACATTTGGTATTGATGGACCTTCAAAATCTTGTAACCTATCTAGTTCTATAGCGCCTCTCCCATAATATAAATCAGCTAAAGCCGCCGGATTTGCCATCAACATCTTTAAAATTCCATCATATAATTCAGCATTTTTTCTGACCAAGAATTGAGAAGAAAAACCCTGTCTATACGTCACAATTCCTGAGTCCCTACTGATAGCTTCACCTACTCCTACGTTATCTTCTATCCAGTTCAACAACCTAGTTTCATCTCCCACGCGGGCTCGTGGAAGGACGACTACGTTATCACCTATTTCAGCTTCTGCATCTGCCGGCCCAGCACCTGAAGGTAAACTCTCTTTACGTTCATAAAATTCATGTACTACTGAAACTTCTCTGTCTTGAACTTGGTAATCAATTACATCTTCTTTCGCCCTTACTGCTCGCCAAATAGTAGCTGCAAACTTCACCGGTACCGTAAACATTGATGCTAAAACTCCTAACGTAGCTTTAGTTGCCCTAAAAACCATATTTCCACCACTATCTACAGATCTAACTTCTACTACATCTCTATCTCCTCTGCCTAGAACCTCAAATGTTGCTTGTAATTCTGCTACTCTAGGATCCTCCATTTTTGGTGCTGGTTTTTTTGACATTTTAAACTCCTCGCAAACTATTGATTGTACTTAACCTTAGTCAGAATAATCGGTGGTTAATCTTTGTCAATATTATTTTCTATTTCTTTAGGAATCTTTGAATTAACTAATTTTCGGTAATGTTTTTTTATTGCATCAAGTTCATAAACACCTTCATAATCATCGTCTAAATCCGCTATTTTTTGTAAGTAGAAATTCATCTGCTCTACTTCATTCTCTGCAGTATTTACACTAGATTTTGTAGAATCTTTTGGCTCTAAATCTATATAGGAAATGATCTCTTTCTTGGTATTATCGATATATCTTTTAATGTTCATTAGTGTTTTGGCAATTTTTGGAATATCTTCTGGTTTCATCACAAGAAGAGCAATAGCTAAAATTAATAAAATTTCAAATAATGACATTATTTAAGTTTGTTTAAGTAATTCAACATTTCCACCAAAAGCTGTTAGATTAATTGTTGTGGTCTTCTCAGTCATAAATCTTAATAAATAGTTAGGTCCCCCAGCTTTAAAACCAGTACCAGATTTGTTCTGACCACCAAAAGGTTGCGACTCAACTTTGGCCCCAACAATAGATCTGTTTACATAAATATTACCTACTTTGACTTTTGCTCTGATATATTCAACTTTTTCTTCAATTCGTGAATGAATTCCAAAAGTAAGTCCAAAGCCACTATTGTTTATTTCACTTATCACTTTATCTAAGTCCGGAGCTTTATATTTGGTAATATGTAGAATTGGGCCAAATTTTTCATCAGAAATGTCATTAATTGATCTCACTTCAATTATATGCGGATAGAAAAAGTGACCATCTTTTGAGTTCATATTTTGAGGATGCTCATAAACTACAAACCCTTTTTTCTTCATATCGTGTATATGAGATTCAAGCATATCTCTTGATTTTTGATCAATTACAGGACCAATATCAATTGCAAAATCAGATGTATCTCCTATCTTCAAAAGTTCTGTCGCACCTTTTATCATCTCAAGTAGCTTATCATAAATTTCTTCCTGTACATATAACATACGAAGGGCAGAGCATCTCTGACCAGCTGAGTAAAAAGACGACGTCAAAACATCATCCGTCACTTGCTCAAGTAGCGCAGAACTATCAACTATCATTGCATTTTGTCCCCCAGTTTCAGCAATTAGTGGAACAATTATATTATTTCTGGATGCCAATAGTGAATTGATTGAATGTGCTACCCTGCAAGAGCCAGTAAAAGCTATGCCTGCTATTCTTTGATCAATAATAACATGCTCACTTATATTAGAAGGTGAAGTAATTACCAAATGCAATGCAGTTTTAGGAACTCCTGCTTTATGCATCAATTTCACAGCAAAATTAGCAATTACTGGTGTTTGAGAAGATGGTTTCGCAAGAACAGTATTACCAGCAACAAGAGCAGCTAAGACTTGACCTGTAAAAATTGCTAGAGGAAAATTCCATGGGCTAATGCATAAAAACACCCCTCTACCGTGCATACTAAGTACATTACTTTCTCCAGTTATGCCTGGTAGCTTTCTATCCTTTATAACCAAGCGCGCTTGATTTGCATAATACCTACAAAAATCGATAGCTTCTATAACTTCATTTACTGCATCTTGAATCGATTTACCGCCCTCTTTAATCAACAAAGCGTATAACTCAAATTTATTATCTTCAAATAATTCAGCTATTTTTATTAATATCATAGCTCTCTTTTCAACATCAAGCTGTGTCCATTTTTCGAATTCTGCTGATGCAACATCTAGTGCAAGTTTAATTTCGCTTTCAACCGCGTTTGAGTATGAAGAAAATTTTTCACCCCTCCTGGCCGGACAAAAACCCTCTATATTATGTTTATCGCTAATAATCTCTTTGCCATTAATTATTGAACCAATACTATAAACTCGATCAAAATAGCTAGACACTTTTTCATATATATACTCAAACTTACTTTTATATCCTAAATCGTACCCCATAGCATTCTTCCTATCTGAATAAATATTTTCTGGTAAAACAACTTTACGTTCGTGGTCAAGTAGGCTAATTACCTTATCTCGAACATCAAACACTAGTTCTTCCATCTTAACTGATGGTGAATTTACTCTGCTTACAAAATTTGCAGATGCGCCATTTTCTAGCAATCTACGCATAAGATAAGCCAGTAGATCATGTGTTACTCCAACTGGGGAGTATATTCTTACACTTCTATGCCTTAATAACTCTTCATGCAATGCATCACCCATTCCGTACAATTTCTGGAATTCAAATTTTTTATCACCTGCGATTTCTATAATTGTTGCGGCAGTAACTGCATTATGCGTCGCAAATTGAGGATATATAACATCATTATTTTTGAGCATCCTTGCAGCGCAAGCAAGATAATTTAGGTCTGTGTATTCCTTAACAGTAAAAACCGGATAAAACTCAAGACCAAGATCTTGAGCTCTTTTAATTTCCGTATCCCAATAAGCGCCTTTAACTAACCTAATTGGTATCATTTTTTTTATTTCTTTAGCCAAATTTATAAAGTAATCCACTACTTTAACACTTCTCATCTGATAGGCTTGCACGACCAAACCAATGCCATTAAAATCAGCAAGACTTTTATGCTTTAATAATTTGGTCAGAAATAAAATATACGCATCTGTTCTAAATGCCTCTTCAGCATCAAAAGTAATTGTCAGTCTTTTTTCTTGTATTTTTTTTACTAGTGATACTACTTTAGGCAACAATTCCGATTCTAATTCATGCATCTTAGATAGTTCAAATCTTGGATGCAGAGCTGTTAATTTAACCGAAAGATTTGGCCTTTCTTCTAAAGATAGCGAATTATCAACAAAGTCTTTCGCAATTACTTCTATTGCTTCCTCATATTGACGGTAATAAAAGTTTGCTTGATCATTTGTTCTGGCTGATTCCCCAAGTAAATCAAAAGAAAATCGATTTCTCGCAAAGTTTTGTCTTCTTTGCATTGCTAACGAAATATCACTGGCAAAAACGAACTCTTTGCTCAAATGTTCAATAACATACCTTAAAACCTTGATAAAAGCAGGTCGACCAAGCTTTTTTAAGACTCTTGAAATTGGCCCCTGAATTTGTAATAAATCAGCAAATTTACCAGAAAAAAACAGGCCAACTGACGCAATAACAATTGTAACGGATTTAGATTTTTTAAAGACAAAATCACCCCAATTTTTGTTTGCTAACTTATCATTTATTAATTCTGCGCTTGTTTTTATATCTGGTATTCTAAGCAGTGCTTCGGCTAATGCTAAAATCGCTACACCTTCTTTTCCTGAAAGATTATATCTTTGCAAAAAACTTTCTATATTGAAACCTTTATCAGAACGAATTTTGCCTATAAAAGTTTTACTTCTGCCTAATATCTTATTTTTCTGAGCTATCTCTAATTTTGTATCAGGCAATATAGATTTAACTACTTCTGCTTCATTTACAGACCTATCCCAAAGCTCTTTTTTATCCATTTTTCCAATATTCTATTGATCAATACTGACTTTATGATCTCTTAAAGATCTATCTTTATAAAAATAAAGAGCAATCAATCCTATGCAAGACATCACAATAACATAATAAACACTAGAAGTTATTGTCCCAGTATTTTGTACTATCGATTCAATAACATATGGCGCTGTCCCACCAAAAACGCTAGTTGCGGTATTATATGAAACAGATAATGCTGTATTCCTTATTGCCGTTGGATAAAATTCAGCCTGAAGTGCCGGTTCAGGGCCAATATAAAAAGCAGCCATAGTTGAAATAACAAGTACAGCAAACACAACATAGAAAAAATCTCCACTTTCTATAATACGCAATAACATAGGCATTAAAAATATTATTAGAAGTAAGTTAATGACAAATATTTTTCTTCTCCCAATATTATCTGAAAGCCAACCAGCCAGCAAAGTAACAAATATCATTAATATGTATGAAACATTAGCTAAATGACTTACAGAACTATCTGAAAAACCGCGATTAATTTTTAAGTAGGAGATAAGGTATATTGCTTCTAAGTAAAATATTATCGACCCAGTAGCATTAATTAACATAGAAATAAGCATATCAAAAGAGTAGTACTTAAATGTAGTACTTAAGGGAGAACTTGCTACTTCTCCTCTATATCTTGCCTCAACAAATAATGGAGTTTCAGCTGTATATTTTTTTATATAAATACCGGCGAAGTATATAATTATACCGACTACAAAAGGTATTCTCCACGCCCATGCATCAAATTGTTCAGGAGAAAAAACTGATTTTACTAAAAAAGACATTAATGAGCCAAGCAATATTCCTATACAAATACTCGCCATTGAAATGCTTCCATACAAGCCTCTTTCATTCTTGTGGCTGTGCTCAATAACAAACGACACAGAACCAGTCAAAGCCCCTCCCATCGACAGACCTTGCACCATTCGGAATGCTATCATTAAGCTGGTTGAAAGTATGCCCCAACTCTCATATGTAGGTAAAAATCCTATAGCAGCTGTTGGAACAGACATACACATCACTGAAAGACTAAGTGCTGTTCTTCTGCCAAATCTATCACCTATGATACCAAAAAAAATCCCACCTAATGGCCTCATAAGATAACCAACAGCAAAAACTAAAAATGCATGTAAAAGTGCAGCACCATGGTCACTCTCAGGAAAGAATTTCACTCCTATTATCGGAGCGAAGTGACCAAACAAAGCATAATCATACCACTCAAATGTATTTGCTATACCACTAGTAAATACTATTTTCTTTTTATTCATTACCAGTTACTCCACTCAAAACCGCGAAAATATTATTTTACACAAATTTATTAGATTAATCACCAAATTATGTAATTAATCCCTACACTTCTTCAACTTCTCTCTTACCTATTTCCTTTTTTTCTGAATAGATAATAAACAAGGTAGATGGAATAACTACAAGCGATCCAATGATCGTTGCATTAGATGGCACTTCAAGGAATATAATATAAGCTATGATCGCTGAAACAACTAGCTCGAAATATCTATAAGGAGCTAGAGCAGTTGCGTCGGTATTAGCAAATGCTTTCAAAATAAAAAATAAAATTAAATTCGCACTTGCTCCTAATACAGCTAGTAAGACTAGTTCATGTGAATTTGGAGTAACCCAATATTGCAAAGCAAATGGATAAGCAATTACAGCAGTTATTATAGCAGAGTAAAATAGCATGCTTATCATGCTTTCCTTAATGACAAATTTCTTATTCACTATATCAAGGATAGCAAACAAAATTGCTGCTCCAACGAACACTAGCACATTAGGGTTAAAATCATTTGCACTCGGATTAAGAGTAATAACTAACCCACAAAATGCTACAATAGTTACCAACCATCTCTGCCAAATGATATTTTCAGTAAGAAAAAACACCCCAAGCACCAACACAAAAATTGGTATGGTAAAGGTCACAACTGTGCCTGTAGTAATTGGCGCGATTGTAAGACCATAAGTCCAACCTGCAATGCCAAAAAATAATAATACACCTCTGAAAAAATGCACAACTGGCCTCGAGGTTTTAAGGGTACCAACTCCGCAATACAAAATGAACGGCAAGAGAGCAATGGTACCAAACAAAAACCTAAAAAAGGTTATCTCATAACTATGAAGCCTCATGCCTGCATACTTAGATATTACATCATTTATAGAACTACTCACCAAACTAAGAATAAACCACCCCACTCCAACAAAGTAGGAACGCAATTTTACATTCATATGAAAATACAACCTTTTTAAATAATTTTTATGTATCAAGAGAATATATTGAAAATTTCAATTAGTGAAGGGGATTTCTCAAAAAATATCAATGTTGTATTAATCACACGTGCATGTTTTTGTTTGCCCTTGAATTTTCTAACCAACTAAGTCATTGAATAAATTTCAGTTAAAATGTCCTTAAACTGAAAAACATATTAAGTAATAAATAGCTATCACCATGAATAATTATAAAAATCTGTTCGTTATCGCTTTAGTAGCACTTTTTTCCTTGAATAATATAGCTTTGGCTAAAGATAGTAACTATGACTATCATGCAAAATACTACGAAGATGAAGGAAATCTATTGTTTAAGGTTCGTGGTTTTTACATGAACACTAATTCAAAACCTACTGGATTTCCAAGCTCTCTGTCTGCCGCACCAAAGCCTGGGTCTTTAGTACAGAACGGCTTAGGCATTGATACAGCTGTGACTTATTTCTTCACAGATAACTTTGCTGTAGATTTTGCTCTTGGCATAGGGTACTTGAAGGTGAAAAGTGTAGCATTATCTAAAGCAGCTTCATCTCTAGGAGATGGCACAGGCACAGTAGGAAAAAACAACAATATTACTATTGTACCAGCGTCAGGCAGTGTTCAATATCATGTCGCACCATTTGGGGCGGTAAGACCATATGTTGGCGCTGGTTTACATGGCACCTATATGTATACCAGATCTAAAGCTATAAAAGTTTCCTCAGGGTACGGGCCGGTTCTTCAACTTGGCGTTGATTTCATAGCAAAGGATGATACGCTTATCACGCTTGATATTAGGCAATATTTCCTAAAATCTAAAGTATCTTTCAAAAAAGGACTTCTTGGACCTAACAACCCAGCAATTGGCGATGTTGGTTCGAAAGTTAAATGGAATCCACTTGTAGTTTCAGTCGGATTCGGCTTTCTGCTGTAAAAATTAGATGATTCGACTTTCAACAATTAATGGTTACCAATTGAAGGTATTTGCTGTTCAATTGTTGAAAGTTTCATCTGTTTTACTTATTTTACTTTTTATCTCAAGCGCCTTTGATACAACTCAAAAATATAAATCAATTTATATCTCACCAGCAGATTTTTGGCTGTTAATAATATATAAAATACCATACTTGTTTTGTGAATTGGCTTCAGCTTCATGTTTCTTATCAACTATTTTATTTTTTCAAACCTTTAGAAAAAGCAGAGAACTAATTATCATGCTCAGCAACGGGATTCCATTATGGAATATAGTTATGATTCCAGCTGTAACTAGCTTAGCGTATGGTTTTATAATATTATTTATTATTGGTCCGATTGGTACAATAGGACTGAACAAATACCAAAGACTTGAGGCAACAATAAGCGATACACCACCAACCAATTTTGCTATATTCAAAACAGGCATATACTTTCATGAAAAATTCATGGAAACAAACAGGGTAATATATGCAAAATCTATTGACGAAGAAAGTAACAAGATTCGTGATTTGTCTGTAATGATAACTGACAAACAGAACAACCTCATTGAACATATAGAGTCACCAGAAGCCACCTTAGAAAACTATACATTTAATATTTTTAATGCAACCATCGTTAAAACAGGAATTGTCCAAAAAATAGACCAAATAAACATACCGACTAGCATTTCTATTAAAAATATGATGATGCAATTTAACCGCCCAGAAACAGTACAATTTTGGAACCTAGGATCAATGGTTAATAAATTTATTGAATCTGGATTCAAGGTAACAAAGTATCAGATATACTATTATAAACTTATATTTAGACCACTATCGATGCTTGCCCTTGCAATGGTTGCATGCTGCTTCATTTGCATAAATCCTAGAGATAAAAAAAATAGGGTTAATTTAATATTAGGCATATCCTCTGGGATTTTCTCATATTTTATTCTTGAATTATCATACAGAGTTCTTGCATATAGCAACATCCTACCTTTACTTTCTGTTTTGCTCCCTATACTTGTAATAATAATGATCAGCAATTTTGTTATTTTACATTTTCATGAAGCTTGATATACTGCTGGAAAAACATCTCTGGAGTATTCTCATGAAATTTTTCAACTTATTAGATAGATTTTCTTCTGATATAGCGATAGATCTTGGCACTGCAAACACAATTGTATATGAAAAAAACAAAGGAATAGTGCTTGATGCACCATCTGTTGTAGCCCTAATCAAGGAACACGGAACCTTGAAGCCTTATGCATTTGGTCATGAGGCTAAAATGATGCTAGGCAGAACTCCAACAGATATAGAAGCAAAAAGGCCTATGAGAGATGGAGTGATAGCTGATTTCAAAGCTGCAGAAGAAATGATAAAATACTTCATTCGTTCAGTCAGAGACAAGAGATCTTTTAGCGGGCCAAGAATAGTAGTTTGTGTACCATCAGGTTCAACGCCAGTAGAGAGAAGAGCAATACAAGAAGCTGCTGAAAGTGCCGGAGCTAGAGAAGTATTCCTAATTGAGGAGCCGATGGCAGCTGCCATTGGAGCAGGTCTTCCTGTTACTGAACCAACCGGATCAATGATTGTTGACATAGGTGGAGGTACAACAGAAGTGGCCGTTTTATCTCTAGGTGGCATAGTTTATGCTAGGTCTGTAAGAGTTGGCGGAGATAAAATGGATGAAGCCATTATATCTTATATAAGACGACATTTTAACCTGTTGATAGGCGAATCAACAGCTGAGCGTATCAAAAAACAAATTGGTACTGCTTTTGTTTCGAATGATGTCCCGCTAAGAGAAATGGAGATAAAAGGTAGGGACTTAATCAACGGTATTCCCAAGGAAATGGTGCTGAATGAAAAACAAATTGCAGAGAGTTTAACAGAACCAATTTCGCAAATAATTGAAGCGGTTAAAACTGCTTTGGAATGTACTCCACCTGAATTATCATCCGATATAGTAGACAAAGGCATTGTACTTAGCGGCGGTGGAGCATTGTTAAATAACCTAAGCTGCGTATTGAGAGAAGCAACCCAATTGCCAGTGTTTGTTGCTGATAACGCCTTGGCCTGCGTAGCCCTTGGAATAGGAAGAGTGCTTGAAGATTACTCAAAACTCAAGCATGTGTTATTTAAACAGGAGTAATTGTGGCAATACTTGCTAACAGAGTAAAAATTAAAAGTGGAAGTTCCGAACTAGGGAAATTTGTTTTTTTCTACTTAAGGAAAATTTTTACCACTATGTTAGTGTTTGTGTGCTGCGTGATGCTGTATTTTTCGCATTATTTTGGCCTTACTGCTACTCTGCTAGATTACACTGGAAAAGTAATGTCACTTGGGAACATAATCTATGGTGAATCGGTGAATTCTATCAAATCAGCATATTCCATGATTTATTATTTCAGGGATTTGCAAACTGAAAACTTAAAACTAAAACTTCAGATAGCTGAATTGATAAAGGAAAAAGATGGTATAACATTACTCAAAAATGAAAATTCTTCTCTAAGAAACCTACTTAACATACCAAAAGAGCCTGATTCAAAATTTGTCACTGCTCGAATCGTCTCAACAGCTATTAATCCTTTTAGTAATTCCGCAATAATCCAGGCTGGTCAAAAGGAAGGGTTAAAAGTGGATGATATAGTCCTCGGCCCAAAAGGATTAATTGGTAGAATAGTTGAGGTTGGAACTCAATATTCATCGATCATTCTAGTCAGTGATCATAACTCAAGAATTCCAGTTATGACTGAAGACCCAAAAGTACGGGGTATTCTGACCAAACAAGATATCGAATTAAAAATCATATATTTAAAAGAAGGGTATGAACTTAAAGTAGGTGAAATCGTATATACATCTGGTGATGGTAAATTATTTCCAAGAGGGATACCGATCGCTACAGTAATAAATGTACGAGATAAAGAAGCAGTTGTAGCACCGCTTGATAATATAAATGAAATTGATTTTGTTATGGTTTTAACAAATGACCAGCAAGGAAATAAGTAGGATGAGAAATCAGGAACAGTAATGGCGATAGATGATAAAGAGATAGAACATAGGGATGCAATTCCTAGAAGCCTGACTGAGGATATGGTATCTGATGTGTATAAAATACATCTTAATGAAGAAGTATTGGATTTAAGCAACGAGTTTTGTAAGTATTATTATGCAACAAATTTGGAAACTGAAGATGAGTATTTCGCCCTTGTATTCAGTAATGACTTTTTACAAGACTATCACAGATTAGCATTCTTAAGTAAAAATCATATACCAACCTTAAATCAGGTTATTAGCTATTCAATTGTATATATTTCATCTACTAAGTCTGAACAACTAGTAGCTATCGTAGATAAATATGATAACTCAGACAATTTGGCTCAATATATCGCAAATAACCATTCTCTCTCAACTAAAGAAATTGAAGGAATTATAGAAAATATTGCTCACACGATGATTAACCTAGAAAGTGCAGGTATATACGGGTGTAATATAAATCCTGAAAATATTTTAATGCAAAATGGTCAATTCTTAGCCATTAGAGAATTTATCAATTCATATCCACATTTTCATCAGAAAAATCAGTACCTAGCTCCTGAAATAGTAGAATGTGAAAAGGCTGGTAGACTAGCGCTAACTGCTAAAGCAGATATTTATGCCGTAGGTGTAACAATATTTGAGGCATTCTCTCACAAATCTATATGGAATGACCATAAATCAAATGATGATTATAATTATTCACGATTTGAAAATACTACATACAAATACCTACTAACCGGGATAAGACTACAAGAAAAATTAAGAATTTTCTTCAAATACACCCTTCATGATGAGGCAAACATCAGATGGTCTCCCGAGCAATTATTAGAATGGCTTGCTGGGAAGATTACTAAAGCATCTCATGATTCAATAGCAGATAATAAAAACACCATAGCCTTTGGAGAAACAAATCATTCAAGCCGCAAATCATTAGCCTATGGCTTATTTAAAAATTGGAATGAAGCAACAAGATTTATAAAAGATGCAAAATTATTTAAATGGGTTAGTAGAGAAAATATAAGCGCTGATACACTAGAAGAAATTAAGGCTATAGTTGAGAAGAAAGCCGAATCACCATTTGTTACCACTAATACATCTGGATCGCAAAGCAAGGTGTCTAAGATACTTTCTCTGCTAGATCAAAACGGTCCAATAAGACTTGAAGATATTGCTTTTTCTGCCCCCTCTATTCCTATACTAGTACATTATTTGATTACTCACAACCGAAGAGATGCTGTTGAAAAAATTGTCAAGTTAATTAAAGAAGAAGCATGGGCATTATATAGTAAAAATCATGATGCAGCAGGATATTTAAAAAATTCATTAGCTGATCATTACATGAAGATTGCTTCATATGTACAGTTTTCTTCTATAACCAAAGGTCTAGACCGCTTTAATTACAGCTTAAATAATAAGTTACACTGTTATTCAACTTTATTTAAAAACAAACATGTTTCAACACTTCACGAGTTAATTGATGCAATGGAAAGCATAGCAGTAAAATCTCCAGCTCGTTTGAATATTGACAAAAATGTCATTGCGTTTGTATCTGCTAAGCTCGATATATTAGATGAAATAAAACCAGCTATCCTACAAAATTTTCCTAGATTTAGTGAACATCACAGTGTAAGGAATCTTAGCATATTGTACATATTGGAAAAAAACGTAAAAGGTATGAAAATTCCATTAACTGTCACAGTAATAGCTAATCAACTAAAAGAAATGTTTGAAGAAAGCATACATAATATAGAATTTAGGCAAAAATTAAGTGACCAATTAGCTCAAGTAGCAAAGGAAGAAAGCATTAAAAACATTGTCCAGTTGTTATATGATCAACAGCCATTTGTTAATGATTATAATGGATACTACGAAGCATGTAAAAAAACAAAGATGATTGAACAGCAAATCAAAGCTCTTCATAATGAGGATAGTGTATTTAGTACCGCACTACTTCTAGGACAGAAAATGACAGTTCTAATATCTTATGTTCTGTGCTTTATAGTTACTATCGCGGTTTTATTATAAAAGAGGAAATATGAGCAACGAAAATGATAAGAATTTCAAATTTGCATCTTCGTTAATAAAGGTAATCGCCATTGTGATAGCCCTAATGGTTATAATTATATCAAGGTATGCTTTTATATTTTTTGCGGCCGCTATGCTACCGACAATATTTGCTATCTTTTTTGATAGAAACGAACATAGGTGCTTATCCGCTACTATATGTAGCTTTAATTTGATCGGGGTAATGCCATATTTAAGTCGTGTATGGGAAGCAACTTCTGTAGATTATCTTGCAAAGCAGCTATTGGCCGATGTAGGAGCGTGGATGGTAATATATGGCGCTGCATTTATTGGACAACTTTTATATGCATCAATGCCTTTATTAGTGGTAAAACTATATTGGACTAGGATAAAATCAAAAAGTGATAAACTCGAGAAACAGCATAGTCAATTATGTGCTCAATGGGGAATTGATATAAAAAAAGAAAGCTAAACAACAAGCGCCCTTTTAACAATAATATACATAATGCTTATATATAATAGGTACATAATAAACACCATTTTACCTGTAATTCTTGCAGTAGGAGCGGTGTCTATTAGTTTGATATTGATCATCCAAACTATGAGCTTCTTAGGATATCTAGATAAAGGGATGGACATTATGAGCTTTTTTAAGTTGATGTCGTACTTAATACCTTATCTATTTTTTATTGCATCTCCCTTGGTTTCTGTAATATCCACTTTATACGTATACGCAAATCTCCAAGAAGAAAGGCAGTTAATCATTCTTAAATCAAGCGGTCTAGATAATTTTAAATTAGCTAAACCAGCTTTAATTATAGCTATAATTATCAGTATACTTTCTTTTTTTATCTCATTTTATTTACTCCCTAAATCTTATGGTGCATTAAAATATCAAGTCAATTATTTCAAGGATACGTATGTATCTAATATAATCGAAGAAAAGAGTTTCAATCAAATTTCAAAGTTCTTGACGCTTTATGTAGAAAAAAAATTGAGTAATAATGAATTATCAGGAATAGCTTTGTTTGATAGCAAGAACCAGAATGAAAAAACTATTTTAATGGCTAAAAAAGGAGAAATAATTAGAACTGAAGAAGGGTCTACTAGTTTTATATTATCAAATGGAGAAAGGCACACTTACGATTCAAATAACAATCTAACAAGACTTGCATTCGATAAATTGTCAGTAGACTTAGAAGCTGAAAACCAAAAAGATATAAACTATAGCAAAACCAGCTTTGAGTTATTTATATCAGAGTTACTTTGGCCAGATAAGAATTTGCCAATGCATAAACAAAATAGGCTAATTACTGAAGGACACTTACGAGTCGTTTGGCCAATGTTCAATTTTGCTTATGTACTAATTACACTTAGTATCTTCTTACGATACCACAATCCAAGAAAAGTAGAAATTAAACAATATATCTATCCATTTATTCCAGTTTTACTATCCTCGTACTATCACTTTACTATGCAGAAAATAATATATCTAAACCTAGATTATCTTTTTCTTTGTTATCTTAATATAGTAGTCTGTATCATTTTCGGAATGTGGCAAATTAAGAGAATTAACTTATGATTTTCAAAGACCTACAAGATTTTTTGGATTACCTTGAAAAAAACAATCACCTTAAGAGAATTAAACAATCAATTCATTCAAAACTTGAAATCACAGAAATAAGTAGGAGATATCTTGTATCTGATGGCCCGGCACTTCTTTTTGAGAATGTAATAAAAAATAATGGGCAACTATCTGAGTTTCCTGTTGTTACTAATCTATTTGCCTCCCAAGAGAGAATTGCCCTTGCTCTTGGAATGAAGCATTCGAAGGAGTTAAGAGAATTTGGTAAGCTTCTAGCGTATCTTAAAAATCCTGAACCTCCATCTTCTTTGGCAGAAACTTTTAAAATGCTTCCCATAGCCAAACGTATATTGTCTATGCCGCCTAAAACCGTATCAAAAGCGATTTGCCAACAAATAATTATCAATAATCCTGATCTTGACCTTTTACCAATTCAAACATGCTGGCCTGAGGACGTTTCTCCCTTAATTACCTGGCCATTAATAGTAACAAAAGGAACAGGTAGCGACAAAACTGATTGCTACAATCTAGGAATCTACAGATTACAACCTATAGGAAAAAACAGACTCTTAATGCGGTGGCTTAAACTACGTGGCGGCGCTATGCATTATAACAAGTGGAAAGAATTAGGAAAATCATCCATGCCTGCTGCTGCCATCATTGGTGCAAATCCTGCAACTATACTAGCTGCTGTTATGCCACTACCAAGTACAATGTCTGAGTATAACTTTGCTGGCCTACTTCAAAACAAAGCTCTGGAGCTAGTCCAATGTAAATCTATTGACCTAAAAGTGCCAGCTAATGCTGAAATTGTATTGGAAGGAGAAATCAGCCTTACTGATTACGCTGATGAAGGTCCATTTGGTGATCACACTGGTTATTATAATGATGTTGAGCAGTTCCCTGTTTTTACAGTAAAAACAATCACGATGAGAAAAAAACCCGTATATTTAAGCACTTATACAGGCAAACCACCAGATGAACCATCAATCCTGGGAGAAGCTTTGAATGAATTATTCGTTCCAATATTAAAACAACAATTCCCTGAAATTATTGATTTCCACCTACCGCCAGAAGGATGCTCATACAGGGTGGCAATAGTTTCAATCAAAAAAAGTTACGCCGGTCAGGCAAAAAGAGTGATGATGGGTATCTGGTCATTCTTGCAGCAATTTATGTATACCAAGTTCATCATTGTAGTTGATGAAGATATCGATATCAAAGATTGGAAGGAAGTAATTTGGGCTATATCTACAAGAGTTGATCCATATCGTGATTCAACTTTTATCAAAAATTCTCCGATAGATTACCTGGATTTTGCTTCAATAGAATCTGGTTTAGGGAGCAAAATTGGAATAGATGCAACAAATAAACTTCCTCCAGAAACAAAAAGAAGTTGGGGAAAAATTATCAAAATGGATGAGAAAGTGATAAATAAAATCGATGAGATTTGGGATGAAATCAATAAATAAATTAAGCTGCTTTAAGGCGTATGATATTAGAGGAAAAATACCTGAAGAATTAAATGAAGACCTAGCCTATAAAATTGGCCTTGCTTATTGCCAGCTTTTAAAACCAAATACCGTAATCGTTGGTTATGACATCAGACTTGAGAGTATCCCTCTTAGCAGAGCATTGGTCAAGGGAATAACTGATGCCGGATCAAATGTGATCAATATTGGTTTGTGCGGCACTGAAGAAGTATATTTCCATTGCTTTAATAATCATAGCGGCAGCATTGGTGGTGGAATTATGATTACCGCTTCACATAATCCAAAAGGCTATAATGGGATGAAGCTTGTTGGTAAGGGCGCAAAACCAATATCATTATCTGATGATTTGCAAAAGATTCACGATATTATACTACAAAACAAATTCATCACTAATAGCACGAAAGGATCAGAATCATTAAATTTTGACAAAAGCTCATATATTTCTCATTTATGCAGCTACATTAACCCAAGCAATCTAAGACCATTAAAAATTGTTGTAAATCCTGGTAATGGACCAGCTGGCCTTATTATTAAACTACTTGAAGAATATCTGCCATTTCAGTTTATTTATCTCAACAACGAACCTGATGGTAATTTCCCAAATGGTGTACCTAATCCAATGATAGTAGAAAATAGAGAAATAACTTCACAAGCAGTAAGACAACATAGAGCTGATTTGGGGATTGCCTGGGATGGAGACTTTGACCGCTGCTTTGTTTTTGATGAAAATGGTAATTTTATCGAAGGATATTACATTGTTGGTATGCTTGCAGAAAGTTTCCTTAAAAAACACCCTGGAGAAAAGATCGTACATGATCCACGACTAATTTGGAATACTTTAGATGTTGTGGAACAATACAAAGGCATAGCTATAGAAAGTAAATCAGGGCACAGTTTTATTAAAGATGTGATGCGCAAGCAAAATGCAATTTATGGCGGAGAAATGAGCGCACATCACTATTTCAGAGAATTTGGCTATTGCGATAGTGGTATGATACCTTGGCTGCTTATTTCAGAACTAGTTTCTACCTCTGGTTTTAATTTATCTGCCATGATAAATAGCCAGATAAATAAATTTCCTTGTAGTGGTGAAATAAATTTCGTTGTAGATGATCCCGCAGCAATCATAGAAAAAGTAGAAAAACATTATACAAAACAAGTAATTCTAGTTAATAAAATTGATGGCATAAGTATGAATTTTGAAAATTGGAGAATGAATTTACGAATGTCAAATACCGAGCCATTGATAAGACTAAATATCGAAACTAGGGGGAATGCACAACTTGTTGGTAAATTGATTGAGCAAATCAAAATGTTAATTACTGCTTTATAGGATTGCCTTAAAACAGCTGTACTTCAAGATACTGATCCTAGGGCCTGCGCCTGAGATAACTATAAAAAGCACCAAGAATGACAAGGCAGCTTATTCTGTTTCAAAAGGCCCAAATATTAATTCATACAGCTCCCTACCTAGTAATTCCACTGCTTTTTCATCTGAAATATCATTGGGATGATGTACTAATTCTTGATCATCTTTAACGTGACAAGGACAGGTAATTCCTGCTGTAAAAATTGCGTTATTTTCCATGCAAGGTCCAAAATATGCAGCATTATATGGATCAATTACCTCACTATCTGCTTCCACTAGATCCTCGTAGCTATGTCCAACTTTGCTCATATAGCCTACCTCATTTATAGTAATTTTATTTTACCTCCTTATACAAGGTTTACTCAAATAAAATATAAAAAATTATATTTTCACATTTTATATAACCTTGACAAATGCTCCAGCAATGTGATAGCATCTAGCTCCAGAAATAGGGACGAAAATTAAGGTACATTATACATCGCCGTTTCGTCTGTTTCCCCTAACATATTTAACAAGTTTGTGATAGCAAAGTAGTTGTCATTTTTCTAGTTAAATATTCCATTAACAACTATCCAATTTAATTTTAATTTAGTACAAATTTGATGAGCACACAAAAAAAAGAAATCAGGAAAAAATCAGATAAACCTACTCACCACCAAAATAATAAAACACCAGAAATGATAGATGCTGAAGAGCATCAAGAAGAAATGTCACAAGAGGTAAAAGATAATGGTGTGAAGGTTACGTTAAGGCAACTTAAACAAAAATCACCAGAAGAGCTTCAAGCAGAAGCGGAATCGCTTGGTATTGAAAACTCAAGCTCCCTATTAAAGCAAGAGCTAATTTTTGCTATCTTAAAAAAAATCGTTGAACAAGGTGGACAGATTTCTGGAGAAGGAGTTTTAGAAATTTTACCTGATGGTTTTGGTTTCTTAAGATCTCCGGATGCCAATTATTTAGCAGGACCAGATGATATTTATGTTTCTCCAAGCCAAATAAGAAGATTTGGTCTTAAAAAAGGAGATACGGTAGAAGGGCAAATTAGAGCTCCAAAACCAGGAGAGAGGTATTTTGCGCTACTTAAAGTAACAAAAGTAAATTTTGAAGAAAATGAAAAAGCTTATCATCGTGTTCACTTTGATAATCTAACTCCTCTTTATCCTGATGAAAAGCTGATGCTTGAGATTGAAAATGGTGGTAAGGATTATAGTACCAGAACGATAGAAATGGTTGCCCCAATGGGTAAAGGGCAAAGAGCATTGATTGTAGCCCCTCCAAGAACTGGTAAAACGGTGTTGCTGCAAAATATTGCTCATGCAATAACAACAAATAACCCAGAAGTGTATCTTATCGTTCTACTGATTGATGAAAGGCCAGAGGAAGTGACAGATATGCAACGTTCAGTCAAAGGAGAAGTAGTAAGCTCTACATTTGATGAACCAGCTGCAAGGCACGTACAACTTGCCGAAATGGTGATTGAAAAGGCAAAACGCTTGGTTGAACACAAGAAGGATGTTGTGATACTATTAGATTCAATAACTAGACTTGCAAGAGCTTACAATACTGTTGTTCCTTCTTCTGGGAAAGTTTTAACAGGCGGCGTTGATGCAAATGCACTTCAAAGACCGAAAAGATTCTTTGGTGCAGCTCGTAACATTGAAAATGGTGGTTCATTGACGATTGTTGCAACGGCCCTGATTGAAACAGGTTCTAGAATGGATGAAGTGATTTTTGAAGAATTCAAAGGTACAGGTAACTCTGAAATAGTTCTTGATCGTAAAATTGCTGATAAGAGAGTGTATCCAGCAATTGATATTACTAAATCTGGAACTAGAAAAGAAGAGCTACTACTACCACGTGAGATTTTATCAAAAATGTGGATCCTAAGGCGTATCATAAATCCAATGGGAACTATTGATGCCATGGAATTCTTGCTAGGTAAGTTTAAAGAAACAAAGACTAATTCTGATTTTTTTAATACTATGAATTCATAACATCAAATTCTTGGGGAGGATTATATGGCAAAAAAAGCAAAAATAGCTTTAATAGGTGGTGGTAATATTGGCGGAACTCTAGCGCATATTGTAGCAAGAGAAGCGCTGGGAGACGTAGTTTTGTTTGATCTGTCTGCTGGTAAAGCAAAAGGTAAGGCTCTTGATATTGCGCAAGCAGCAACTATAGATAACTCGGATTGCAAATTATCTGGTACTTCAGATTACGCAGATATTAAAGGCGCAGACGTAGTAATTGTTACTGCTGGTATTGCAAGAAAACCAGGTATGAGCAGAGATGATCTGATTGCAATAAATGCTGGTGTAATTAAAACAGTAGCTCAAGGAATAAAAGAGCATGCACCAAATGCTTTTGTCATTGTCATTACTAATCCTCTTGATGCCATGGTATATGTTATGCAGAAAGAAAGTGGTTTGCCTGCAAATAAAGTAGTAGGCATGGCTGGAGTTCTTGATTCGGCAAGATTTAACTGTTTTTTAGCTGATGAATTTAAGGTTTCAGTAGAGAATGTGACAAGTTTCGTTCTTGGCGGACATGGCGATAGTATGGTACCACTGATTAGATATTCAACAATTAGCGGTATTCCAGTACCAGATTTAATTAAAATGGGATGGAGTACAAAAGAGAAAATAGATGCTATTGTTGATCGTACTAGAAATGGTGGAGGTGAAATTGTTGCCCTACTTGAGAGTGGGTCTGCATATTATGCTCCAGCAGTTTCAGCCGTTGAGATGGCTAAAAGTTACTTGCATGATAAAAGAAAAATCATGCCATGCGCTGCCCACTTAAAAGGCGAATATGGACAAAAGGATGTCTATGTTGGTGTTCCGGTAGTTATTGGTAAAAATGGAGTTGAAAAAGTTGTTGAAATTTCTCTCAATGCCGAAGAAAAAGCTGCATTTGATAAATCAGTTGCAAGTGTTAGAGAACTAATTGCATCAATAAAATAATTATATTTTTTGCGGCCATGGTTGGTATTATAACATAAAGTGGCCGTAATTTTTTTAATAACAAGATAATGAGATTATCAGATTTTGATTTTGATTTGCCGCAGGAGCTAATTGCTCAATTTCCCAAAGAAAAAAGAGATCAATCTAGGTTGCTTATCGCAAACTCAAAGAAAATAGAAACATTTTTTCAGTTACCTAAATTCTTGAAAAAAGGTGATGTACTGGTATTTAATAACAGTAAAGTTATTAATGCTAAATTGCAGCTCCCTAAAGGGCAAAGTTTTGTATATGTTAACTTAAATAGACCAATAAGCAAAAATACTTGGCTTGGTTTTGCAAGACCTTCAAAGAAGCTAGATATTGGTGACAGATTCTCTTTTGGTCAGCACGAATTAATCATTACAAATAAGCATTTTTTTGGTGAAATAGAAATAGAATTTAAGCTTGAAGAAAATACAACTATTTTTGAATTTCTTGATATATACGGGCAAATTCCATTACCTCAGTATATCAAAAGAAGTGATTCTTGCCCTGAAGATAAGGAACGCTATCAAACTGTATATGGTCAAGTATTAGGTTCAGTTGCAGCACCGACTGCCGGACTGCATTTTACTAATGAGTTACTTGATGAAATTAAAAACATGGGAGTTCAAATAGAATTCGTTACTCTTCACGTTGGCGCGGGCACATTCTTGCCAGTAAAAGTTGATAATATAACAGAGCACAGGATGCATAATGAATGGTTTAGTATTTCACAAAATACAGCATCCAATATTAACAAGGCTAAATCTGAAAATCGCAAAGTCATAGCTGTGGGTACGACAGCGCTAAGAGCCCTTGAATCAAACGTAGTGGATGAATTATTAGTTGCTGGTGATACTGAAACGAATATTTTTATAATACCTGGTTATGATTTTAAAATTGTTGATGCATTAATTACTAATTTCCATCTTCCAAAGTCTACCCTGTTTATGTTAGTATGCGCTTTTTATGGCTATGAAAAAATGCATGCTCTATACAAATATGCCATAGATAGCAAATTAAGATTTTTTAGCTATGGTGATGCAATGTTTATTGAAAAAGGAAAATAATGACGTTTAAGTTTGAAATTTCTGCCAAGCATAAAAAATCTAGAACTGGTGAAATTAATACTGCACATGGTAAAATCAGAACTCCAGCTTTTATGCCAGTTGGCACAAGAGCCACTGTTAAAGCTATGATGCCAGAGTCCGTGGCAATGACTGGTAGTGACGTTATTCTTGGCAATACTTACCACCTGATGTTAAAACCTGGGGCAGACATAATAGAAAAATTTGGTGGCCTGCATAAGTTTATGAACTGGGATGGGCCAATACTAACAGACTCAGGTGGTTTTCAGGTAATGTCATTATCTGATCTTCGTAAAATCTCAGAAAAAGGAGTAGAGTTCAGATCTCATATTGATGGTAGCAAGCATATGCTAACGCCAGAGTTATCCACCGAAATTCAATATAAATTAGGCAGCACCATCACCATGGCTTTTGATGAATGTACGCCGTATCCAGCAACTTTCGTGCAAGCGAAGGAATCTCAAGAGCTGACAACAAGATGGGCCGAAAGATCAAGGGAAAGCTTTATAGCAAGAGAAGGCTATGCTCAATTTGGTATAATTCAAGGTGGGGTATATCAAGAGTTAAGACAACAATCTGCGCAAGATCTGGTAAAGCTAGATTTTGAGGGCTATGCAATTGGAGGTCTTGCTGTTGGAGAGGGACAAGAGCAAATGTTTGAGGTGCTTGAATATGCTCCCCAGTTGCTACCTATTAATAAGCCAAGATATCTAATGGGTGTTGGAAAACCTGACGATATAATTGGTGCTGTAGCAAGGGGAGTGGATATGTTTGATTGCGTTATTCCAACAAGATCAGGCAGAAATGGCCAAGCTTTTACAAAACGGGGAACAATAAATATAAGAAATAGCAAATATGCAGATGACCCAGAACCTTTAGAAAATGATTGCCCATGCCCTGCGTGTAGGAATTATTCAAGGGCATATTTACACCATGTGGTCCGAGTGGGAGAAATAATTGGCTCAATGCTGATGACTTGGCATAATATCCAGTATTTTCAAGATCTGATGCAAAGAATAAGGGATTACATCAAATCTGGTCGTGATTTTGATTTTACATGCTAACATCAGGTGGTCTGATATAAAGTGGTGCCAAAGGCTTAGTGGTGCCATTATTTATGATATCATCTGCATGGCGTGCAATGTGCAAGGCTTTTATAGTTTTAAACCTTGGCAGAATCATTATATCATCAATGTCTTTGACTTGATTATAAACAGATGCAAGACCACTTCCAGCGCATACTTTCTTGCCATTTAATGAGCTAATTAGGGTTGCAATCTCATCGTTGTTGACCAATTTTGGCAGCATATTGCTATTTAAATTTTTATCAAAAATTTGGACATATTGCTGATTACGATATGCTTCAAGTACTATAATGGCATAATCGAAGAGCTTTACTTGTTGCACCAATCTATAAAGAGCAGTATCAAAATTAGTGATTCCTATAGCTTTTATTCCTGTGGCGTAAGTGATGCCTTCGGCAACAGACATACCAATTCTAATGCCGGTGAAACTACCTGGGCCAATGGTCACTGCAAGATGTGTAAGATCACTATAATCAATTCCAGCAGATTTAAGAGCATTTTCAATCATAACCATTAAACGCTCGGCTTGCATTGAAGGACGCATTTCTTGTTCGAAGAAAACAGTGTTTTGCCCATAAGAAATGGCAACAGAGCAGCTGTTGGTCGATGAGTCAAAAGCAAGTATTTTATTCATAATTCATTGAATTGCAGGAATTTCTGCAGTATACAATAAACTATAGGCAACGTAAAACTACTAATTATCCTCTTTTTAGTTCATATGAAAATTATTTCAGGATCAAGTAATAACTCTCTATCCCAAAGGGTAGCTAAAAACTTAGGTCTTAAGCTGCTTGATACAACAATAAGTAGATTTAGCGATGGTGAACTTAAGGTGCAGGTAAACGATAATATCGGTGATGAAGTAGCGATCATTCAGTCAACTAGTTCTCCTGTTAATGATCACTTGATGGAATTACTGTTGCTTGCTGATACGGCAAAACGTGCAGGATCTAAGCGAATTGTAGCTATAGTACCTTATTTTGGTTATAGCAGGCAAGATCGTTGTACTTACAAATATGGGCCAATTTCAGCAAGTCTAGTTATAAGGATGCTCAAAGCATCTGGGATTACAGAAGTAATTACATTTGATTTGCATTCCCAGCAGCTAGAAGGAGTATTTAATATACCAGTAACAAATCTATCTACTGAAAGTATTTTCTTTCCTGTACTAGAGCACATGAAAAATATTATCATAGTTTCGCCAGATATTGGTGGTATCCCAAGAGCTCGCAATTATAGCGCGCTTATGGGAGTAGACCTTGCAATCATCAATAAAAGCCGAGATCAGAATAATCAATGCACTATGAACGGAATAATAGGAGAAGTAAGAGGAAAAAATTGTATTATCGTTGATGATATAGTAGACGGAGCTTCGACTATATGCCTTGCAACTGAGTGGTTATTAGCCAGTGGTGCTGTTTCAGCCACGGCAATTGTAACCCACGGAGTTCTTTCTGGCAGTGCAATGGAAAAAATTGACAGTTCAAAGCTTAGTCATCTTTATATTTCTGATACAATAGACAACAAAAGCAAATTAAAATCATCAAAAATTACCGCACTGCCAGTGCATGAACTAATTCGCTTGAAGTAGATGCGCCAAAATTCATTATCGATTTACATACATTGGCCATTTTGTCTGTCTTTGTGCCCTTATTGCGACTTTAATTCTCATATTAACAGCAATATTGATCACTTGCTTTGGCTAGGTGCGTATAAGAAAGAAATTTTATTTTATGAGGAGAAGATAAAAGGTAGATACATAAAATCTATCTTTTTCGGCGGTGGTACGCCTTCATTAATGGAGCCAAAAACAATCGAAGAAATTATTGGGCTTATTGCAAGTATTGGTATTGTTGATGAGGAAACTGAAATCACTATAGAAGCAAACCCAACTTCATATGAAGCAGCAAAATTTCATGATTTTAAGGCAGCTGGAATAAATAGGGTTTCTATTGGGGTGCAATCAATCTTAGATGAAAGACTTGCCTTTTTAGGTAGAAAACATTCAGCAAAGGAAGCTTTAACAGTCCTGGAGTCTGCTGCAGGATTATTTGATAGATTCTCGTTTGATTTAATATATGCAACACCCAATCAACAATTAAGTAGTTGGAGTAGTGAGCTGCAAGAGGCGCTAAAATTTGCTGCTGGGCATCTTTCTTTGTATCAGCTGACAATCGAAAAAGGTACGCCATTTTATAACTTGTATCGTAAAGGTAAGCTAGTTCCTGTAGTAGATGAAGTAGCTAGCGATATGTATGAGCTGACGAGTGATATACTCTCGGAAGATGGGTATATTGCGTATGAAATCTCAAATTATGCGCGTGCCAATCATGAATGTAGACATAATCTTTGTTATTGGCAGTATGATGAATATCTAGGGATCGGGCCTGGAGCTCATGGTAGGATTCATAAAGAGGATAAAGAAGTGGTGGCAGTGATGATGATTCATAATCCTCAAAAATGGTTAGAGCAGGTTTCTGTACTTGATCATGGCATTCAAAAAGAAAATATGCTTGGCAAAAGAGAGGTTATCGAAGAAGTTCTGATGATGGGATTAAGGTTAAAGAAAGGTTTAAGTATAAAAAAATTCAAAGAATTAACAGGGCAAGAGATACAAAATATCCTAGATCAGAACTTTTTTGCACTGATCACGAAGCAGGGATTGATAGAGCTTGAAGATGATCATTTAAGGCTTACCAGGAGAGGGTTCTTACTTCACAGCTACTTAGTGCCAAGATTGATCAGAGATATACTCTAATTTTGACGAGGCCTTAGGATCCGTCTGATGATCAGAATATAACTCCATCATCTGAATCCTACAGGTTGCAAGCGCGTCAAGGTGGCCCCAAATCAAGCTTGGGGTGAACATCGCGGTTTCAAGATGACTAAGAAGATGGTTTAGGATGACTTGTCTTTTTTTCAGTCTGAACGTGCCTATTCATCCCGGGCGCTTTTTATAGTCATCCCGGGCTTAACCCGGGATCTAAAAAGCATTGAGGTTTGATGGCCCCAAGAGTGGATCCCAAATCAAGTTTGGGATCACTAAGGGGAGAGTTTTAGGATAACTAAGTAATGTTAGAAATTCACACGAACATTTACTGTTCCAGTAACTCCTACATATTTCTTAGCAAGTGTTGTATCGACCCCGGCACCATAATCCATCGAACCATAGGTAGCTCTTAAACCAGCACCAAGGTTAAAGTACGTTTTTTGCAGTTTAGCTTTCTCAGATAAAGTTCTAAGACCAGGTATGGTTGCATCAACTTTTGCTCCTTTACCTATCACATCATGACGTACCGATGCATGAAGATCAGGTGATAAACTCATTTCTCCAACAACAAATGGCATGCCAGTTACTCTTAGGCCCGCAACCAAGTCAAATTTCTGCGAGGCTTTCTTAGTCACATTTAGAAGCTGCGCTCCAACATTACCAGTTTCTTTATAGCTAGAGTCATTGACTCTGCTATAACCAATTCCAAACGTTGGGGTAATGATTACCGAGTCTTTCATCAAGTAATTATAACCAGCTATCAATTCTCCAGCAAAAGTCATAGAGCTATACTGCGCCTCTGCTATTCCATAAGCAGTTGTAGAAATTCTACGATTTTCACGGTTTTTAATATTACTATTACCAACGCTCAAGACTCCTTGAGTGAACCAGTTATTACCAAATTGGTAGTTACTATAAGCAGAAAACAGCATTGATCCTAACCTAGTTTTATCACCGGATTTGAAATCTTTATGCTTTATATCACTATTTGCTGCAGTAAATGCAAGACCAATTAGAAGCTCATCGCTGGCTTTTGTATCAAAGCCAAATGTTCCACCGTATGTATCTAGTCTATAACCCGATGATGAACTTCTCTTCTTTTGCGTATTTCTAGAATAGAATGGCGCCATCCATGCACCATATCGATCTTGGTCATCACCGGCTGCAATACCAACTGCTTCTGCGCTACTAGTCACTCTTGTAGCCTTGTTTTGCTGTCCTTGTTGAGGTGATGTTCCTTTAACCGCTGCTGGACCACCTGTTGATTGCTGCCCGCCAGTTGTTGGGGCGCCAATCGTTGATCCACCAGTTGGAGTTACTGATACAGGTGCAACTTGAATTGGTAGCGACACAAGTGTCGTTGATGTTATATCAAGCAACCTATCTGTTAGCACGTTGCTTGTCATAGCAAGCTGTTCCATACTGGCATTAACTACCTCATTGGCTGTTGTATTAGAAAGCCTTGCAACACCATCTGATATAACTTTTTCATCAGGAGTACCATCTGCTGTCATAAAACTGTTAAATAGTGTCACCACTGATTCTCCTTCTGTTCCAGGGGTAAAATCTTCAAATGCTTGCGCAATATCTTCAGTCACCACATCTCTTAAACCTTCATCTACTGCCGCTGCAGAAATTACTTCAGCGACTTTTGACTCATTGGTTAAGATTAATTCACCATTCACAAGCTCAGTTCTCCAGCTGGTAAATGCGCCACCATTCTTTGTAACTGTAATATTATTCAAATCTAAAACCGTAGCGCCGCCATCTTTCTTAATTAAAGTCACGCGTTGATGGTTTGCAGGAAGTGCACCAGCTAATGTTACTTCAATATTTAGTCTATTATTTAAGGTGATATTACTTCCAGCACCAGCTACAAAGTTCCCTAAATTTCCGCCGTTAACAGTGGTTTTGATAGTTGTTCCATTACCAAGAGTAACTGCTCCGCCTTTGAAGGTTATATCATGCTCAGTTAAATTCAGTATTGAATTTATGCCTGTCGTAGTAACGCCGGTAAATGTCGAAGCACCATCTAATGTAATAGTACCAGCATCTTCTAGGTCAATTGCATTTGCGTAGATATTAGCACCAACATGGGATTCAGATGCTGCAAAATTAGCTTCTGCTAGCCTTGCTCCATCAGTACCAACATCTTCTGAAATTATTGTTTGATCAAAATTTGCTATACCATTACCAGGAGCATTTGCATCAAGTTGGACGTCTAAATTAATGGCACCAAACCTTGCTTCTGCTGCGTTATCATAGAATTTAAATGAACCAGCATCAACAGCCCCGCCAAAGGCAACTACGCCATTTGCATTAACCTTGATGGCTGCAGCATGAACAGCTCCGACGCCCACAGTTTTATTAAAGTTGATTTCATGAACTTTTTCTCCTGCTGTACCAACTGATCCTGCTGCGATTCCATTTGTGTTAAAGTTAATCGTCACTTCATCACCATCTTCAGTGGTAATATTAGCGGAAAAGTTTGCTGTATTGATATCAATATTTTTATTGCCATCAACATGCAAAGTACCAAATGCGGCAGTGTTTCCTGTTAGAGTTTGATTGACGTTAACAGTAAGTTTTGCTGCCCCCGCCCCGGCTTGCGTAATATTGGTAGCTGCTAAATCAAAATTGTCGGTTACAACATCAGCATTTGCAGTAAAGTGTAGTGTAAGAGAGCCGATAGCTACAGCTGTTTGGAACTTGACTTGATGTGCGCCGTTAAATTCTACTACATTAAATGGTTGAAGGAGGCCGACACCGCCAGTTACTGCAATATTACCATTATTGATAAATTTAAGCGTTTGCGCATTCCCAGCTACTCCATCAAGTGAAGCCACGTTAACACTTCCTTTTAGTTGTAGTGTACTTGCTCCTGCAACGGTTATTGCACCAAGAGCATTCCCCGCACCGCCCAAGACACCATTTACTGTGGCATTACCAAGGAATTTCACTGTTCCTGCATTACCGCCTGCAACGTTGAATCCACCGTTGAGGATGAAGCCATCACTAAGCCTTACTTGCCCAAGAGCATCTATCACTTGGACGTTTCCAGTATATGCGCCTTGCGTCAAAGTAACTATCTTTCCATTATCACCAGCAATAATGCTACCAAGATCAACTGTTCTAGCTCCTCCTAAATTCAAAGTACCACCACCAATAAAAGTTAATGACGAATTTGCACCATTTGTTACCGTTTCAACGTTGACGTTAAAGCCATGTTTAACACTAAAGTTTCTATTAATATTATTAAAATCAATGTTTGTGACTGTTATTGCAGCAGTCTGAGTATTACCAGCAGCTGTAAATTTTAAAGTACTATTGGCACCAAGATTCATCACTTGATTGAAATTAACAGTTGCAGTATTGGTAACCTCAACTTTTTTAGCAAATACAGCAGTATCAATAGTCACATTCTGATCACCGGATATCAATAAACTCGCCAATCTGTGAGTATTATCAGTACCGATAGTTTGGCCTACTTGTTTGGTCACAGTTATCGTTTTACCATGAGCGCTAGTTGCGTCTATTTCCAATTTACCTTTTAAATCATCAGGTGCTCCACCAGGAACTAAACTTCCCTTTAACGTAAATATTGCATGATTTCCGTTTGTGGTATTAGTTAATTTCAGCAATGAATCATTATGAGCAAATGTTATAGTCTTTCCATTGAGAACATTGATATTAGCTTGTCCTTCTGAATCAGCTATCAATGTTCCAGCACCTCCGGCTTCACCGATGGTTACCGCTGCTACGTCAAAAAGAGTTTTTGTTTGCGATGCTAAAGTACCACCATTTTTGACATTTACTGCATTAACATTAGTAAGGTCTATATTCGCAGTGACAGTATTATTGGCACCAATTGCACGCAGCTCTACTATCTTGTTAGGGTTAGTTCCTAAGGTCTTAACGCCGCCATTACCGGTCAAAGTCACATGCGTGGCGCTACTATCTAGTATCACAATCCCTTTGCCAACTCCACCTGGATCAACGTGGCCATTTAAGGTAAATGTTGTGTTAGCCGATCTTCCAACTAAGCTTAAAGTAGATGCCGCATCTGCAAAGGTCACACCCTCTAAAGATACTGCTGCCCCTGGCGCATAATTAAGGCGTGAGCCGGCTGCGATATTGAGTTCAGTAGTATTAATTGGCACTTCTGAGGTTACTATTTTATCACCTGAGACAGTTACTTTTTGAAAGAGATTACCGCCTGCAACACCCAAAGCCCCACCAGCTCCAGTTATACGTAAACTTGAGCTAGTAGGAGCTAAGGCTGCATCATCACCATCGGCAAAAAGAACCAATTTACCTTTATTTGGAGCTCCTGGATCAAGCACGGCATCAAGTGTGACCACAACTTGCTTACCTCCTTCTGCCTTAAACTGTAAGACTGAATCATTATGTGCAAAAGTTATATTATGATTATCTCCAGTTAAATCAATTGCCTGTACATTTCCATCAAAAGTTAAAGTTGCAGCACCACCACCATGGCCAATCTCAACATTTGAATTTGCATTTCCTATTGTCAGGGTTGAAATTGTTCCGCCGGCTTTTAATTGCGCATCAGCACCAGCTGTTAGTTGTAGAGTCGTTGCTTTGACTGCCCCTTGGAATTCGACTGCTTTACCATTGACACCAGTGAGCTTAACTAAAGTAAGTGCATTGGTGCCGCCAATAGCACCAGTTACTGTTCCATTTCCTGCAAAAATAAGGCTTCCACCCGTGCCAACAGCTATTGAATCAACTGCGCCTGTTATTGTTTTACCGGTGTCAACATTTACTGTTCCCGCTTGGTTGTTAAAGTCAATACTTCCTGTCAGGTGATTGTTGAGGTTGAAAGTACCACCGGCCATAAATTTAATATCAGCAGTTACTACACCACCAGCGGTTACAACTGCTCCCGCGTCAGATACTTTAATTAAGGTTGCTGTTACGGCATTACCATTACCCAAATTCACCGCCCCTGCGCCATTTGCATTAATCAATGTCAAGCCATTATTGGCACCAATGGCTTGTGTTACTGTTCCAGCCCCTACAAAAACAAGAGTTCCACCTACGCCATTTGCTACAGAATCAACTTGTCCGGTAATGGTTCCACCATCGTAAAGGTTTAGTGTTCCTGCTTGGTTATTAAAATCAACATTACCAGTTAAATTAGCATTTAAGTTAAGAGTAGTTCCATCGAGGAATTGCAATGTAGTTGCAACAACTCCCCCACCAAAGGTAGCAGTATTTCCACCTGTGTTAAGCTCAATTAAATTAATGGCGTTGCCACCAGCACCTAATGTGGCGGTGGTGCTAAAGCCATTACCAGTTATCTGCAATGTTCCATTATTATTATTTTGAGCCAGAACAGAACCAAGACCTCCGTACGCAGCTGCTCCATCAAGAATCAAAGTTGTGCCGTTTTCTAAAACTATCGGTAAGTTCCCTCCTCCAGCTGTTGTTACTGCGCTAATAGTAATTGCAGCACTACCATTAGAAATACTAAAATCTCCTGGAGTATGCCCTAAGGTCTTGATTTCATTTATAGTAGTAGCTCCCAAAAAAACACCCGTAGATCCAGTAAAATTTCCATCATACTTAAAGGTATCACCAGTATTAAAGTTACCATTAGTCATATTGGTTGCGTTAACAAGTACAAAGCCATTGGCCGTAGCCCTGTGAGAGGCCCCCATGGCCTGAGTACTCATTCCACTTACGACCGCTAGTGCTGATGCTCCAGCCATTAGTTTCTTAAATAAATTTCTGTTTGCTCTGTTACGGTCTTTTGTCATGTTTAAAATTTTTTTTAATTATTTAATTTTTTCACCACTTTTTGTCTGCCATTTGGCAAATAATCAATAAAAAAGTAATATTTTTTAATTTGTTATTCACTATATAGACAAAAATTAAGATATACCACTTTTGCATATAAACACCATAAGGTTGAAATGTCAACACTACTTGCATTACTAAAACAAAAAAATATGAGTTGTGGTTGCTTTAAGATGGGGGCTGCTATCAGGGTTCAGGATGACTGTCTTTTATTTAGTTTGAACGGTATCCTAGTCACCACGGGCCCTTTATTTATAGTCATCCCGGGCTCGACCCGATATCCATGAACGGCTTTAAGTGATGGATCCTGCCTATCTGGATGCAGGATGACTCGATCCCCAAGATTACTAGTGCTTACAATGGACTGAATGGACATGATGATGATCGCTTGCCATGTATTTTTGCATTTTTTTAAGCAAAGTATCCCTTTTTAATTTTGATAGATAATCAAGGTACACTTTTCCATTTAGATAATCCACTTCATGTTGAATTACCGAAGCAAAAAATCCGCTTGCTTCCAACTCTTGCTCATTCCCGTCATAATCCAGATAACGTAATTTTACAGAACTAGGGCGAGTCACTTTAGCTTCAATACCTGGAAAACATACAGACCCTTCGGTGAAAGTATGCTGTTCTTTTGAAGACCAAATAATTTCAGGATTGATACATTTATATGGTCTGCTAATTCCATTCTCTTGTAAATCCATTACAATTATTCTTTTTAGCACCCCAACCATGTTGGCCCCAAGACCTCTTGCATCCTCAAAATACATTGTATTTAGCATCTTATCGACCAAAGCTCTTACATCATTATCAACTACTTCTACTGGCTCAGCGATTTTTTTAAAAATAGCATTTGGTGCATATACCAAAGGAAAAACTTCCATATCTAAAACCAAATTAATTAGTGTTGGAAGCAATATACATTTTTTGAGATATATTATCTAGAAATAAATCAGTTAATCAAAAATGACTTATAACAATTTAATGCCTTTTGCCTAGCTTGATCATGATCAACAATTGGGTTTACGTAATCAAGTGCAAATGAGTGCTTCCAAGGAGTATGAATTATGTTATCAGGCAAGTGAGAAATTTCAGGAATCCACTTTCTTACATATTCACCTTTTGGGTCAAATTTTTGCCCTTGTAATATTGGATTAAAAATTCTGTAATATGGCGCTGCATCAGCTCCACATCCGCCTACCCACTGCCAGGAAGCACTGTTATTTGCAAAATCAGCATCAAGTAGTGTATCGAAAAACCACATAGCCCCATAGTGCCAATGAATAAGTAGGTGCTTGGTTAGGAAAGAGGCAACAATCATCCTAACTCTATTATGCATCCAACCACTACTCCATAGTTCTCTCATGCCAGCATCAACTATGGGGTATCCAGTATTGCCTTTTTTCCACGCATCAAATTTTTTCTGATCAAAACCCCATGGAAATTTAATAAATTTCTTATTTATTGGTTCAAGATCCATTTTTGGATAATGGTACAATAGATTATACGAGAATTCTCGCCATCCAAGCTCAGCTAAATATTTTTCTATATTCGCATTATAACCTTTCTTATCAGCTAAATTATGCAATGCATACCAGGTCTGATTCGGACTAATTTCACCAAAATGTAGGTGCGGAGATAACTTAGAGGTACCATTGTCTGCTGGAAAATCTCTTGCTAGGGAATATGAATTAATTACAGTATCGGTAAATGTATTTAACTTGAGTTTTGCAGATGCTTCTCCAGGACTCCAGGAACGTTCAAAATCAGCTGCCCAATTTGGTAAATACGGAGTCAGCTTCCAATCGTTTATATCATCTGATTTAATCTGCAAACTTTGTTGCGCAGGCATTTTAGGAATTGCAAGTACCTTCCTAGGCTCTTTTGTAAGACAATAGCGCCAATAAGGTGTAAATACCTTGTAATTTTCTCCTGCATTATTTTTTATTTCCCATGGTTCAAATAATAGCGCTCCATTAAAAGTTTTTACTTCAATCCCTTGTTTAATAAAATAATCCTTTATTGATGCGTCTCTTGCAATCGAATCTGGTTCATATACTCTGTTCCATACTAAGAACTTTGCCCCAGATAATTTTATGACTTCGTTTAGTATATCTTTTGGATTGCCCCTTCTAAGAACTAGATCTAATGAGTAATTTTTTAAACTTGCTTTTAAAGATAATAAACTATGATGCAACCACCACTTTTGCGCAGATCCAATTAGTTTATTAGATAGATTACTATCCCAAATATACAGAGGAATGAGCGGGAGATTCAAAGCAGCGGCATATGATAATGCCGGATTGTCCTCAAGCCTTAGGTCGTTTCTAAACCATATGATGACTGATGTTTGCACTTTTATCTAGCAAGGGACTGATCTTTATTTTGCTCTTGTTCTCGTGCTCTTACAACATGTTGAACTACTTTTGCCTCTCCATCTACATTATGCTGATATTTCGCACCGTGCATAGCCAGTGTATGTCCTGCATTTTCAACTTTCTGCTGATCTTCTTGTGAAAATCGATTCATTACTTGCTCAGTAATATTTACTAAAAAAGCCCAAGAAAGCTCGATTTTCTCCTGCAATGTTAGCTTTTTATCCTCATCACCTTTGTGTCTTTTTTGATCATAAAGCGCCTGAGAAGCTGGATCAACAATATGTGTACGAACAACTTTCGGCTCTCCAGAGCGGAGCTTTCTTAGGATTATATAACCTCCTACGGCACACCCTAAGATAAGTATGTAATTAATATATGAAGACATAAATTTTAACTCTACTAAATTTAGTACAGTTAAATATTAAGCCAAATTAGCTACTTTGCATAGCAAAATAGCTAATTAGATAGACAAAATAAATTAGTTAAAATATTTGCGTTCTTTAATTTCCACAGATGAATTAGATTCTGGACTTTTATTTTTCCATTTCTTATTTTCTCTTTTTTCCGGCTTTTCCTTTTTTGGCTCGGTCTTTAGTTCATTGGGTTCTGCTGTTACTTCTTTATCAGCATTTTTGATTGTTAATTTTGCTTTCCCGCGATCATAACCTATCAATTTAACCTTTACTTTTTTCCCCTCACTAAGAGCGCTAGCAACGGATTCTATTCTCTCATTAGCTATCTCACTGATATGCACAAATCCATCTCTATTACCTAAGTAATTTACAAAAGCCCCTGCATCTAGAATCTTGACTACTGTCCCTTCGAAAACATCACCTATCTCTGGATCTATGGCGATTTCTTTTACTTTTCTAACTGCAGCTTCTAACTTCTCTCTTCCAACTGCTGCAACTGAAACTTGACCTTCATCAGTAATATCAATTTTTGCACCAGTAGTATCACAAATTTCTCGAATAACTTTGCCACCAGCACCAATTACTTCCCTTATCTTATCTTTTGGAATTGTAAATGATTCCACAATCGGCGCATTATCACTAATAGAAGAGTTAGTAGATATTGCCTTAGACATTTTATCAAGTATGTGAACTCTCCCAGATTTAGCCTGTCCTAGAGCTTGTTCCATAATTTCAAAAGTAATGCCAGCAACTTTAATATCCATCTGGAGAGCTGTAACACCATCTCTACTTCCAGCGACTTTAAAATCCATATCACCAAGGTGATCTTCATCAGCAATGATATCTGAAAGTACTACAAACTTATTACCTTCTTTAATAAGCCCCATTGCGATTCCAGAAATAGCTGACTTTAGCGGCACTCCTGCATCCATCATCGACATTGAACCACCACAAACAGTAGCCATTGAGGATGAGCCATTTGATTCCGAAATCTCAGATACTACTCTTATTGTATATGGAAAATCAGACTTAGAAGGAATTGCTCTTTTAAGAGCTCTCCAAGCAAGCTTCCCATGACCAATTTCTCTTCTACTTGGCGCACGAAGAGGCGCTGCTTCTCCTACAGAATAAGGCGGAAAAAGGTAATTAAGTAAGAAGTTTTCTTTATACTCTCCTTCTATACCATCCATTATCTGTTCATCTTGGCCAGTACCTAGAGTTGCTGTTACGATCGCTTGTGTTTCACCTCTTGTAAATAAGGCTGAACCATGTGCACCAGGAAACAGCGACACTTCAGATTCTATTGGCCTAATTTCATCAAGCGCTCTTCCATCGATTCTTATTTTCTTCTCGAGAGTATCTGTTCTTAAAACATCCGACTTGACTTCAGACAAAGCAAAATCCACTTGCATAGTAGTAAACGACTCATCTGCAGTAAATTTCTCAAGCATTCTTTCTTTTATGACATCAATAGCAGCATACCTGTCTTGCTTGACTTTAATTGCAAAAGCACTTTTAATTTCCTCTTTAGTTTCTTTAGCAATTGCTTCCTTTAATGAAGCAGGAAACAGATCTTTTGCCTCCCATGCTGGTTTTCCTACTGCAGCTTTCAGCTCTTCAATAAGTTTTATCACTGGAGCAAATGACTTGTGACCAAATTTTACTGCTTCAAGCATTATCTCTTCTGTTAAGAAGTCAGCTTCTGACTCCACCATCATTACTGAATCTTTGGTTCCAGCAACTACCAAATCAAGTTTACTATCGTTTAATTGCTCAAAATTAGGGTTAAGAACAAATTGATCATCAATAAAACCAACTCTACTTGCGGCAACTATGTCTTGGTATGGCACACCTGAAATTGCTAAGGCTGCTGACGCGCCGATCAATGCTAAAATATCAGGATTATGCGCAGGATCAAAAGAATGAACTGTACATAATATTTGTGTTTCATTAAAAAATCCTGGATGAAAAAGTGGTCTAATTGGTCTATCGATTAACCTAGAGACAAGTATTTCCTTTTCGGATCCTTTACCTTCGCGCTTAAAAAAGCCCCCAGGAATCCTTCCAGCAGCATGTAATTTTTCTTGATAATTAACAGTAAGTGGGAAAAAATTCATTCCTTCGTTAACTGATTTTGCAGTCACTGTAGTACATTGCACTATTGTATCGCCCATTCTAACCATCACTGCTCCATCAGCTTGACGAGCAATTTTACCCGTCGAAAGCTCCAAGCTGGAACCGTTCCATTCTATTTGTTTCTTTATTTCATTAAACATCTAACATTCCTAAATTATATTAATTTTGTTTTTATCGTCTCAATTCTTTAAGACTCAAGGCAGCAAAATATAGCCAAGTATTAGTCGCAAGAGACTATACCAGTACAGCGATAAAAAAGAAATGATAAAAGTTGATTGATTACGTTAATAAAAATCTAAATACAATACAAATTAGATTATTTAGTAAATTATTCATTTTAATTAGTTTCTGGCACAGGATTTGCTCAACCGATCAACGCTAAATTTAAGATTTAGTAATTTTTATTAATTTAACAAAGAGAAGAAAATATGTCTAAAGATACAAACGGCGGTGATTACCCCAGTCCCTCAATTTCACAAACTCTAACCATGTTTGAATACATAAAGAGTCAACAAAAAAATACTAGTAGCTCATCCTCAAGCAGCTCTTATAGTAGTTCATCTTCAAGCACCCCTTCTAACAATTCATCTATAACACCAAACAAATTTGGCTTGTCAAAAGTAGTAAAAATACAAGATACAGATGGTCATTTATGGCTGGTTATAGACTCAAATTCTACAGAAAATAGCGATGTAATATTTGGTATTACTGATTTTTCAAAAGTTACACATTTAACTATTCATACCTCCCAATCTAATAATTATACCGATAGTAGTTATGTGTTTAAATTATGCCCTAACATTATCTCAGTAGAAATAGTTTGCTCACCATTTCATTGCTCGCCTTATAAATTAATGGAGCAGTTACAGAAATTACCGCTTCAGGTTGTAACAGTAAGAAACTGCTCTGATGATTTTTTTCTATCAGCATTTCTTAAAAACATTAACAAAGATCAGTTAACACACTTATTTCTTGGAAATAACTTTCCTAGCGGAAATATGAGCAGTGATATGATGATGGCTGCCAAATTATGCAATAATGTAAAAAAAGTTGTAGGGTCATCTGATAAATTACAGTTTATTGATTTGAGCAATAACAATATCTCAGAAAGCCACGCTGTTGGTTTAGTCGAAGATATTATGACCTTTAGACCAAACGTAAATGTTAAAATTAACCTAAACATATTAATGTCCAATATTGGCGTGCATATGGGGTTGATGGATGGAACTGAACGCACAACAAAAGCCCTTGCTTCAAGAAAGGTTGCTCTTGATAAGCACATGGGATCAGCATTTAAAATATTAAACTCTAATTTAGTAAGTGATTTAGTCAACTTGGTATCCCAATACATGGATTTCCCTACTAACGAATACTTTGCTTCACTTGTATATCCAACAGGTGCATATCTGCAAGACACTGATCTGATTGGAGATAATAGCTCTGTATCGATCACAGAAGAAAAAGGTAATTTTTAAAAAATATATTTTTTTATTTCTATATCCCCGATGTTCTATATCCCCATCGGGGGTTTAGCTATTGCAATTTTAGTTTAGAATTACACACCCTGCCATCTCTTTATTTGTCTAGTATCGATGGAAAATAAATCTAGAATCCTTGAATTTGAGTGTATTATCAGATCTTCAATTGATTTTGGCCTGTTATAAAATGCTGGAACTGCAGGACAAATCGAAACACCATTTTGTGCTAGCTTGTGCATGTTTTCAAGATGCACTGCGGTTAATGGAGTTTCTCTTACCATTAATGCCAGAGGTTTCCTTTCTTTCATTATTACTCCAGCTGCTCTGATTATTAAATTTTCTTCATAACCACAGGTAATTGCCGAGAGAGTCTTCATACTGCATGGTACAATAATCATTCCATCAATTTCAAAAGAGCCACTTGATATTTTTGCTCCAACTTCTTCTTGCGAATAATTATAATCGGCAATACTTATTATGTCTTTTAATTTGTAATCTGTTTCGGTTTTAACCGTTAAAAAAGCAGATTTAGAAATAATCAGGTGAGTTTCTACTTCTAATTCTTTGAGCATTTGCAGCATCCTTATGCCATAAATAGCACCACTAGCGCCGGTTATTGCAATAATTAGCTTCTTATTATATTTTGAATTCATATTATTATTTTAGTATTTTTCATGTAATCTATAAGATTTGGAAACTAAACCCTGGTGCTTTTTGTCACCAATAAATATTCTACTAATAATCGGAATTGACCCTATCACAGACCCAACTCCGTATAATTTGGGGTTAACATGTCCATTGATATCCATCATTTTACTCTTGGTATCAATAACTCCTTTTAGTGAAAAATCAAAATATGGCCCACTAGCGTAACTATCTTCTACTGACAATACTCCATTTCTGAAACTGAAATTTCCTGACATTTTCTGGAACGTTATATCACTTTTTCCAGTCATCAAATCTAATAAACCAGGCAATGAAATAAGCGAAACTAGCCGTGTAAGCATTTTTGCATTATGTAGTACAAACCTGTCAAATACAAAATTACCTTGATGAATTGGAATTATATAGCCTGGCTTTATCTCCTTTCTACTAGTAACCATATCTAGAGTCAAATTTCCTGCTCTCATTGAATTATACATATCAAGACCTCTTAAAAGCGCCCCAGCATTAGTGCACTTTATGCTCCATTTTTCCTGATTATCGTTTGCTTGCAAGTCAACATTTACCGATCTTGAACCAATATTAGAGTTTAAGCTACCTTTAAAACACCTAATATGATCACACTCAAACTCTCCAGTCATATTGGTAAGCCATATGTCATCTTTCAATTTAACCTTTTCAACATTCAACTTTAATCTAGTAGTTCCAGTATCTCTTTCTTTTTCAAGAAATTGGAGCATATTCGCTTCTGATAAATCTAAAACTTTACCTCTTATTTGGGCATCAAATAATTTGGCATTCATAATTATTTTAGCACTAAGTCTAGTTTCCTTGCTTTTAATCTCATTTATATGTGCTACTGCTCTGTCCTTATCAATATCTACCTTTCCAGAAGTTTTAATACCACTATTACTATTAACCAAAAAGCTTACTTCTACTTTTGTTGGCGAAGTGAATTCTCCGTTAACTATAAGATGCGATGGATCATTACTTTTCTTTCTTATACCAAGCTTATCAAAATACAAATCTAAGTTACTGATATCAGTATCAACAATAATTTGACCTTTTGAGTTCTTATTTAAGTAGGTAAAATCTACAGTTGACTTACCTCCAAGTAAAGTCAAAAAGGCGATTTTTTTCGTTTTGTTTTTACCCAAATTAATATCGGTCTTGATGTCAAGCTTATGAGAGAATTCTGTTTCATTATCAAAATTCATTAAGAAGGATAATTCACTATCAAAATTATTTATTTTACCATCACCTTCTAACTTTAATTTATCCCCAGTATATTGACCAGATACTTTCCCACTTGTCCATTTCACATAATTTTCAAAAATAGGCAGAGAAACATTTTCAATTTTAGCTGATATATTATAAATATCTTTTGTTCCTGGTTTGAGTGGAATTTTGATTAAAACGTCAGCTTCAACATCTCCTTTTATTTTACGCAAATCAATTTTTGCCTCCTTTAAAACATCATGCTTGGATTGATGAATAAAATCTGTTAAACTGCTAGCTGGACCGTACCCCTTGGCAACTACTTCTAAAATTGAATTATCTCTTCCAACCCAATCTAAATTGATATTACCTTGCAATTCTATTTCAGAGGAAAAGGCTTTATTGATCACAAACTCTATCTTTGGGGCAAGTATATTGATATCTAAATCAACCTTAGTAAGCATAGGTAACCCCGGATTATAACTAAAATATAAATCAACAACTTTTACTTGTCCAACTATGCTGTCTTTAGTCATAATTTCCTTTTCTAAGTCTACAAACAATTCAGCTTCGCTGATATGTCCGTTTTTGATAAATTCCTGAAAAAAATCAATTAAAGGATTATCTGGCATGAATTTATCAAAAATCATGTATGAAATTAATGGTACATTCTTAGCGTCAATTTTTAATTTTTGCCCAGTATCTTCATTTCTAATACTTAAATAACTTTTCTTTTCATCAAATTGCAAATTAATTTGATACCTATTAGCACCATTGATGACTTCATTCTTAAAATGCATCATCCCTTTGTTATCCCCGGTACTATAAAGAGATTTGGGCGCACCAGGAAATTCTACTTTATCAAAGAAAAATTCTGAAAATACTAATGCCCCCAGTTGATTAGTTATTAATTTACCATAAAAATCAGAAGTAATGATTGACTCATTATCATTATTTTCAACAATCATTTTCGTGGGATTTGCTACTATCGTCAAACCATCTAGAGAAAAATCAAACTCGAGTTTTAAGTTCTCAATTTTTGTAATACTATTACTTTTCTTGATCACTAATTGCTGTGATGTCAGCGTTGCATCTTTAAATTCAAAATTTTTAAATTCTACTTTGAACCGATATTCCAAGAATTTCTGCACTGCTCCATTTAGCTGGCCATAATATATTAAAGCTAACAACATGACGCATATTGCTATTGGAATTATTACAAACGCAGATATTTTAGCAAAAAGTTTCATTTAAAAAATTTTTATGTATAATTCTAGTCGAAGATGATAATTATAATATGGATTAATCATTTTTGCTAATAAAGCCTTATGTTGGTACGCTTATATTTAAGGTTACAAATATTAGCCATACTATTTTAAATAAAATATATATGAAATTAGCATTTATTGGTACTGGTTACGTAGGCTTAGTATCTGGAGTAATGATGAGTCATTTAGGCCATCACGTGATTTGTATTGACGTGGATAAGACAAAAATTAATCTGCTCAAAGAACACAAATCACCAATTTTTGAACCAAATCTTGAAAATTATTTGCTAGATTGCAGCAATCAAGGTCGTATAGAATTTACTCATAGATATGACAATAAGCTTTTAGAAGTCGATTGTGTATTTATCACAGTAGGTACACCTAGTATGGAAGATGGTGGAGCTGATCTTTCATACATATACGAAGCAGCAAACGCAGTAGCAAAATATATCAGGCCAGAATGTATAGTGGTGATAAAATCAACTGTTCCACCTGGCACTTGTAAATCTGTACAAGATTTGCTGCTTAAAAATGGTTTTCGGAATTCCGTTGTTTCAAATCCAGAATTTTTAAGAGAAGGCTCTGCTATTAGTGACTTCTTAAATCCTGATAGAATAGTAGTGGGAACCAGCGATCAACACTCTGCACTAATCATGGAACAAGTATATTTACCCCTAATAAACCAAGGTATTAAGCTGGTTTTAACTGACCTAATTACTTCTGAGCTAATTAAGTACGCCTCAAATAGTTTTTTGGCGGCAAAAATAGCTTTTATCAACGAAATGGCCGATTTATGCGAGATTGTCGGGGCTGACGTTGAGATATTATCACAAGCCGTAGGACTTGATAAGAGAATTGGCTCTAGTTTTTTAAAAGCAGGACCAGGCTTTGGCGGTTCATGTTTTCCAAAAGATATTCTGGCACTGCAAAAGTTAACCATGACTAGTAAAGGGCAATTTTTACTTTTAGATGCATTAATTACCGCCAATCAAACAAGAGCAGATAAAATGGTGCAAAAAATTAAAGCTGCTTTATCAGGTAATCTCAAAAATAAAACCGTTGCAATTTTAGGCCTAACTTATAAGGCTGGAACTGATGACTTAAGAAGTAGCCCGTCAATTCCCATCATAGAAGGATTAAGAAAAGAAGGTACCAATATAATTGCCTATGATCCAAAAGCTCTTGGTAATGTCCCTAAATATTTTGGCTCCCTTGAATGTAAGAATTCTGAGATAGAGGCAATATCTGGTGCAGATGCTTTGGTCATAATTACAGAATGGCCTGAATTTAAATACCTTGATTTAGTAACTGCAAAAAAAGTGATGAAAGGCAATGTTATTGTTGATTTACGGAATATTTTGAATCAGGAACAAGTTATATCTAATGGATTTGAATATCACTCTATTGGTCGTAAGAAACGAGCTTCTGAAAAATAGAGTAATTTAGTATTATATGGACAATTCTTTTATCCACTTCAGAACACAAAGTACTTTTTCCCTGCTTGAAAGTACTTTGAAAGTTGACAACATAGTTGAACTAGCGAAAGCAAATAATATGTTTGCCATTTGTTTAGCTGATAGAAAAAACTTGTTCGCTTTATTAGAATTTGCTCTTAGCGCAACTGAATCAAATATCAAACCTATTCATGGATCTATTGTTAATATATCTTTTAATAATAAAGGTAAAAAGGATTTTGCTGAAGTTTTACTAATAGCAAAAAATGAAATTGGTTACTTAAACTTATTGAAACTAGTTAGTTTTCTATACACAAAAAATGATAGATCAATTTGTGAACATATAACTTTTGAAGATTTAGAAACATATAATGAGGGGTTAGTAGTTCTATCTGGATATGCTGATGGGGTAATTGGCAAATTTCTTCTGCAAAATTCATATGAATCTGCTCTTTATGCGGCCAAGAAATTTCAAGACGTTTTTGGCAATAGATTTTACTTTGAAATCATGCGCCATGGATATCCCGAAGAAAAAGCAATTGAATCAGATTACCTAGCAATAGCAAATAAATTATCTATACCAATCATTGCTACTAATAAAGTACTGTTTAGTGATATATCAATGCATGATGCGCATGATGTTTTGATGTGTATATCACAATCCGTAGTCAGGGATGAACAAAATCGCAAAAGAGTAAGTAATCAAAGCTACTTCAAATCATGTGACGAAATGTCTAAGCTGTTTTTTGACTTACCTGAGGCGATAGAAAATACTGTTTACCTAGCACAAAGATGCAGTGTTATGGCTCATAGTAGACTGCCGTGCCTGCCAAATTTTACAGACGAGGGTGTATCTGAAGAACAAATCCTAAGATCACAGGCTGCAAGTGGTCTAGAATTGCGATTAAAACAAAAATTTAAAAAAGAAAACTCTATTGAAGAAGAACAACAGGCCATTACTTTACAATATCAAGAACGAATGAGCTATGAACTTGATATAATTTGTAAGATGAATTTTTCTGGGTATTTTTTAATCGTCTCTGATTTCATAAAATGGAGTAAAATACAAGGAATTGCTGTTGGGCCAGGAAGAGGATCTGGTGTTGGCTCGGTGGTTGCCTGGTCTTTGCAAATTACTGATCTTGATCCGATTAAATTTAATCTGCTATTTGAAAGGTTTTTAAACCCAGAAAGAGTATCAATGCCGGACTTTGATATAGACTTCTGCCAAGAAAGGCGAGAAGAAGTCATATCATATGTTAGATCAAAATATGGTAGCGATAGAGTTGGACAGATTATCACTTTTGGTAAAATGCAAGCTAAAGCAGTGATCAAAGATGTGTCAAGAGTGCTAGGACTAAATTATTCAACTGCCGACTATTTAACTGAACTTGTACCATTTAATGCTGTTAACCCAGTTACACTAGGACAAGCAATTGAAGAAATAGCAGAATTAAAACAAGCCTATGAAAGCAAAGGGCTTTACAATATTGATGGAGATAATGAATTAATTGCTCAGGTATTGTCTACATCCCTTACCCTAGAAGGGGTTCATAGGCACGCTTCCACTCATGCTGCTGGAATAGTAATCGCGAATGACGATCTTGTAAAATTAGTTCCAATATATAAAGACACATCATCAGATATGCTAATCGTACAATATTCAATGAAATATTGCGAATTAGCAGGGCTGGTTAAATTTGACTTCCTTGGCCTGCAAACACTGACTGTAATTACTAAAACCCTAGAGCTGCTGGATAAAAGAGGGATTTCCATAAATATTGATGATCTAACTTATGACGATAAGATGACCTATGAAATGTTATCTAAAGGAATAAGTACTGGAGTATTCCAGTTTGAAAGCGCTGGAATGAAAAATGCACTTAGAAAGCTTAGACCTGACAATATTAATGATATAATTGCACTTGGTGCCCTTTATAGACCGGGGCCAATGGATAATATCCCTACATTCATCTCCTGTAAACACGGAGAAATTGAAGTAGATTATCTTCACCCAATTCTTGAACCAGCATTAAAAGACACTTATGGAGTGATAATTTATCAAGAGCAAGTAATGGAAATTGCCAGAGTTCTTGCTGGTTATAGCTTAGGTGCTGCCGACCTTCTTAGAAGGGCTATGGGCAAGAAAGTCAAAAGTGAAATGGACGCACAAGAAGAAATATTTGTTAATGGTGCAATAAAAAATAATATCCCCCCTAATCAGGCAAAATCAATATTTGCAACCGTGGCTAAATTTGCAGGATATGGCTTTAACCAGGCCCATGCTTCAGCTTACGGCGTAATTTCATATCAAACTGCTTATTTAAAAGCTAATTTTCCAGTGGAGTTTTTAGTCGCATCAATGAATCTTGATATTTTAAGCAGTGATAAGATTTCAACTTTCCTGCAAGAAGCCAAAATTTTTAATATTGATGTTATGCTTCCTGACATTAATACTTCAGATGGTTTGTTTACGATACAGTATGATAACGATAAAAAATCAATAATTTTTGCTCTTGGAGCAATAAAGAATGTTACTTCTAGCTTTGGCTCTTTGGTAGCAACAGAGAGACAAGAACGTGGGCCATTTAAATCAATTATTGATTTTGCTCAAAGAATAGAACCAAAACATTTGAATCGAAGACTTCTAGAGAACGTAATCAAAGTGGGATGTTTTGATAAATTACATCCAAATAGAAATAGCCTTATTCAAAGCATTCCTTTAATTCTTTCTTATAATTTATCGTACCATCAAGAGCAAAAGTCCCAGCAATTTAGTCTTATATCTGTTAAAACGTCGAGCCCCAATTTACTCAAGGAAGTCGATAACTTTACTGAACCTGAGCTTGCTATGCTCGAATTTGAAGTGCTTGGTTTATTTTTGCATAATCATCCACTTTCAAATTGTGCTAGAACACTTGTTGACTGCGGAGTAAAAAATTCTAATTTTGTTAAGAATGAACTTTCAGAGGGAAATTTTCAGTACAAGCTTGCAGGAGTGATAGTAAAAAAAGACACTAGAATGTCCCAAAAGGGACGCTTTGTAACACTTACCTTATCAGATGTTGATGGCATTTTCGAGGTGACAATTTTTAACGAAGACATACTTAAAAATAACTCTAACTTAATCAATATTAAAGAGAAAGTAGTGATAAGTTGCGACGTATTTAAGGATAAAGGTGGAATGCGTCTTACTGCATTAAATATTTACTCTTTAGAATCTTTATTGCTAGAAAATAAACATAATATCAGCTTGTTTGCTAAAAATTCTGACGACATAAACTCTATTCTACAAGTTCTAAATTCAAGTATTAGTGATAAAAGTAATAGTATTATTACGCTATATATCAAGACAGAAGGTAATTTTATGGCAAAAATCAACCTTCCTGAGGATTTTCACTTAGGTGAGAATGAACTTGTAAAATTACTTGAATATTCTTAATTAATAGTATTTTCATCTAAACCTATCATATAAGGCTCTGAAAACATAAACCTCCTAACAATTACATCAAATTAGAAGGAATTATAGTAAGTCATTTTGAATAACAGATATAAGTTTTGAGCTACATATTATACTTGGTATTACTTTCTAATTTTTATTGGTACCACGGCTCTAAATCTTTACCTCTAAATTATGTCATTTGGTTATATAACTTGTGTCTTGTTATCTAAATAATATTAATGCTAATATTTAAATAACAAATTAACTTTGATATAAATTGCTATGAAATCAACAGAAGCAGATACTTTAGAAACTGAATCTCCTACAAAAAAAGCAAGGTCTCAAAAAGCTTTTGAAGCTTTAAATCATATCTTTTCTGGAAAAGAAAATGGTCTGATAGATAGTGTTTTAAATGATTATACTCCGGTAAAAAAAGTAGTTAATGGACAAGAGGTTACGCAAGCACCAGGTTTAAGCTTAGGTACAATTTTTAAAGCAATAGGTTTCGCTATAAGAAACCCAGGACATATCAGAAGCTTATATACCATATATAAGTCTCCAGAAATACTTCAGACCCCAGCTTTCCAAGAAAAATTATTAAACAATGATAATACTTGGAATTTTATAGGATATGTGGGAGAAAAATTACCCCAAATTGGTAAAGTTCTTGATTATTTTAAATTTTCGGAATTTGCCGAGGGTAATATATTAGATAGTAAAGGTTTAAAAGCTTTAAGTAGCGTACTGACTAGCAAAGAAGCTCAAGGCAAATTAAAGGAAATAGCTCTTGAATCAAGAAAGGCTACTCCTGATATGAATAAAACAATCAATAATATCCTGGATTTAATGCAGACCCAAGGATTTGCTGATTACATGAATAGCAAGGGAGTTGCTCTACAGAATTATATTATTAAATCGCTACAAGCACAGAAAGATATAGATGTCCAACTAAGTGCATATGGTTTAAAACCTGAGAACTTACAACAAATTACTAGTATAGTGCCAATACTTCTTAATAATCCAAAGGCTTTGAAAAGCATCTATGGACAATTTAGCAAAGGTAATTATACCGACATGGTTAAGGAACTATTAATCCTGTCTAAAGATAATCCTAAAATTACTCAGTACTTTAAGGATAATCAGGATTTATTTGTGGGAGTAATTGATAAAATTGTTAAAACAACTCCAGGATTGGAAGGATATGACCTTAAAGGTGATTTATATAAAATTGTTCCCAATTTACTGGAGCACCCTGACAAATTAATAAGCCTTATCGAGCTTTATGAAAAAGGTAAATACCATGATATAGGAAAGGAATTTTTAGGAATGATTCAAGAAAATAAAAACCTAAAACAATATTTTACTGAAAATGGCGAATTATTTAAACGTATTCTAGTGGATAAAGCCATGGGCATGAAAAGCTATGGAATCAAAGACGAAGTAGCAGAGATATTTACACATGTTATGAGTGATCAGAATATTCCTAGAGTCCAGGGCCTTTTAGATAAATACAAAAAAGGAGATTGGTTGGGATTGGCTATAGATACATGCCGGATGATTGAAGACGATCCAAAGTTTGCTCAATATATGAAGGACAATCAGGATAGTTTTAGCAAAATAGTAACAGCCATAGTGGATTCTTATCCAGCTATTAAGACTTATACCGGTAATCTTCCTGTGGGTGAACTAGCTGCTAATTTGTTGAAAGACCCAAAATCAATTAGAGAAGTTATAGAAGGCTACCAGAATGGTGGTGTGACTATGGTAGCCCAGGGTGCTAAATTTCTTGCTAAAAAAGCTCTCGATAGCGAAGCAAGAGGAGTAGTGCTAGGAATAGTAAGTGGCTGGGTATTTGGGGATGGAACCGGTAAGCAAGAGGTTGTTAATCGTATCCCTGAAGCGCTAATAGAAGTGAGTCCTCCAACAAAAACCCGCATTTCCTTGAATGATGCTGCCAAAGCAGTTATTGCTGCTGGAGATAATACGAGCAAAAAACAAGAATTAATTGCTTTAATAGAGCGGAATATATTATTTGACGGAGTAACTATTGGTAGTTCTCAAAAACAAGTTAAATTAGAAAATATAGATATAAATAATAGTTTTGTTAACAGCAAATTTAATAATGTTTCATTTCAAGGCTCTAAATTTACTAATGCTAGTTTTACTGGAGCAACTTTTGAAAATGTAGATTTTAGCAATACAGAGCTAGATGGAATAACATTTCAGAGTTTAATACCGGCCTTAAAGAGTGGTGCAATTTCTTTAAAAGGCGCAAGAATAGTAGGACCGATGCCATATGCTCTTGACCTATCAGATATTTCACTTCAGGGAATAGATTTATCTGGCGTGACATCAATGGCTGGGGTCAATTTGAAAAATACCGATTTTAGGGGCACTGTCTTACCACGGGATAAAATGGCTTTGAGAGAATCGTATAACTTAACCAGCGCCACTTTTGATTCTGATATGTCTGATTTGCAAAAGGAAAATCAAAAATATATGATGGATCTGATTACAGACTCTATCATCTCTAAAGCAGAATACTTAGGGGAGCTAACAACAGATCCTGAATTATTACGGAAAAATATCGAAAAGCTATATTTAAGCGATTCCCCTATGGGCATAGAATTGAGGAAGCTTACAAGTCAAAATCCGGACATTATAAAATATAAATATTTCCCTGTAACAGCAAGTAGTTATGCTAATACCTCTGATCTTTCGACAACAGCTTCTATCATGACTTTATTATACGAGAATAGAAATGATAGTAGTAGTATAGAACCTAAAATGGCTGCTAATATTATTGCTGATCAAGTGACAGAAAAATTATTTGGGCAAGGTGCTAATCGGGGCCAAGACGGTCACATGATAAGAGCAGCGTGCCAGACTGCTATACAGACTTTTTTAAATAAAAATCCCGAAATTACCGCTCATGACTTGATAAGTAGCGAAAATTTACCAGAGCTGGTAAGTGAACTCGCTGCAGAGATTCATAAAAAAACAAAATATACTACCGTAGGATTAGTTTCAGGAGGTATATACCTGCCTGAAGGTTCAATCACTGAAGAAATGACAAATAAAATGGCTAAACAAATGGATGACTCTTACAAATTCAGCAAGGCTGAGTTGGAAGAGATTCATACATTAGCACAAGATATAGGACATAATTTATTTTCTGGAGGAGAAAAAGGAAAAAGAAAAGAAGATGTTATGCTAATATTTGAAAGTTTAAAAGAAGTCATATCAGAAATAAAAAAAGAACACGGCGGCATTGAAGTGGCCGATATTTTAAAAGAAAAAAGAGCAGAATTAATCGGCAAAGTGGATGCAGGTTATTTTTCTACTACTAGAACCGGTCTCACTAAGGAGTATTATCAAAATACTAGCTATACTACTGTCGGTCTGGCTTCTGGAGGAATATATTTAGATCCAGCTCGATCAAAAGACCCTATCTTCTTATCAGTTGTAAAAGAATTTATAGTAGGTCTAATAGGTAGTGATATTGCTCAAAAAGAAAAGTCCTTGCCGCCGGAAAGAACAGCTAGAAACATAAAACAACTAGTAGGCGAAGTTATATCACCATCTGTCAAGGGGCATGTCACCGACGGAAGATCATCACAAACTTTTCCTCCAAAACCTAGCTCTTCAAAACAAAGTCAAATTGGGTAATAAAAAATTCATTCCTTATTTCTAAAAAATTTATATATATTTTGCGCTATTTCTTTGCTTATACCATTAACTTTTTGTAAATCAGGAATTGTTGCATCAGCAATGGCCTTAACTGATCCAAAGTAATTTAATAAGGATTTCTTTCGTTGTGCACCGATATAAGAAATTTGATTCAATGACATCACTTTAATAGCTTTGGAACGCTTCTTTCTATGATTAGTGATAGCAAAATTATGCACCTCATCTCGAAGAATTTGTAAATATTTCATCACGTCATCATTTTTATCCATCGTGAAAGCTTTCCTATTGGGCATATGAAAAAACTCTTTTCCACTATTGCGATCTTTACCTTTTGACATACATACAAATGGAATATTTATATTGGCATTATTTAATACTTCAGATACTACACCCATATGACCTTTACCGCCGTCAATGATCATCAGGTCAGGCTTATTTTGCGGGTTATTCTTAAGCCTAGTTATACGACGTGTAATTACTTCTTTTAGCATTGCATAATCATCACCGATATTTCCAGATTCTTTAATATTAAATAATCTATACTCACTTTTTATAAAACCCTCACTACCAGATACTATCATTGCTCCGACGGGAAAACTACCTTGTATGTGACTATTATCATATACCTCAATACGTGAAGGCAACTCCGGTAAATCAAAAGTTTCTTTAATTTTAGTTAGCGCCCTGCGATTCTTGGTAAAATTGACCAAATTTTTTGCAAGAGCCAAATTCGCATTTTGTGTTAGGTTCTCTAGAATCCTTTTTTTGGATTTTGCTTTAGGGCAAATAATTTTCACTTTTTTATTATGCAAGCTCTCTAGGGCAGTTGTATAAATTTCCTGATCTTGAATTTCATAACTAGTGTATATAGTTAGTGGAGGCGTGTTATTTTGATAATATTGTATGATAAAATTTCCAAGCACCTCTTGTATTGATGTATCTTCATCAACATGAGAAGGAAAATAAGAATTGCTACCACAAGCCTGAAAATTGCGATAAAGAAATATTTGAATACAAAATACCCCTTTATCAAAAACAATAGCTATAAAATCTGCATTTTCTATATCCGGAGAGTGTTGTGAACGTAGTTGAACATAGCTAATTGCTTTGATACGATCTCGAACTTCAGCAGCTTTTTCATAATTCAATTCCTTGCTATACTGCTCCATTTCAGAGGTAAGCATATTTTGTAATTCTGTGTTGTTACACGTTAAAAAAGCAGTTGTTTGCTTAACTAGTTCATCATAATGATCCTTTGAAATTTTACCCACACACGGAGCACAACATCTCTTGATTTGGTATTGTATACATGGACGAATTCTAGTGCTAAAATAGTTATCTGAACATGACCTGAGACGAAAAATTTTTTGTAATTCCAATAAAGTTGTATCGACATAAGCTGCTGAAGCAAATGGACCAAAGAATTTTCCGTTTTCAAAATTCTTGCCCCTAAACTTCAGAAGCTGCGGGTAATCATGGTCAGTCCTGAGTTTTATATAAGGAAAAGATTTATCATCTTTGAGTAAAATATTAAATTTTGGCTTGAATTTCTTTATTAATTGCCCCTCTAGCAACAAAGCTTCGGATTCAGTTTCGGTTACATAAAACTCTACCTTACTCGCTATTTCAACCATTAACTTATTCTTTCCTGTAAGAATTTGTGTGTATTGAAATAGGCGGTTTTTTAGATTTTTTGCCTTACCTATATAAATTACTTCATCAGTAGAGTTGAATATACTATACACACCCGGTAGCTCAGGCGCAAAAACTAGATTAGATTTGATTAAATCCTTGCCTAACAACACAATATTATTTTTGGTTCATTCGCAAAGGCATTATAAATGAGCTAAATTAAACATGGAAATAAAATTGCAATACTCTTGACAACTAAACTGGATTGAACTTATTTTCATCCATGAGTTATATATAGTGTCAACTATGCCAAAACATGCCTTGAAAAAAGTTCTTTCAACTACTGCAATTGCTTTACTTCTAATAGCGACTTATTTTAGTTATCATGGATATGTACAATCAATCGCAGCATCAAATTTTGAACTAGCAGCCACCAGATTAGGTTTTATTGGTTATAAAAAAATAGATAGAGATATAAGTGAAGCAAAACATCAAGAAGCACTACTTAAACAACTTCAAGTCGCAGGATACTTTCAACTAGATAACCTATGGCATAGTATCAATCGACTTGGTGTAAAAGATCCAGTAGCAATCTTTAAACACCTATATCCTGCTGTTAGAAAATCTAAAGCTGATCAAGGAGATCCAAGCAAATTTAATGCTAAAATATTGCGCAAAAATTTAGGAAAAGGAAGCTTACTAGATGAACAAGATCTCATGGATCTTATTTTTGATATGTCTCAAAACGCTTTTGGTCGTACAGTTGGTCAAGAACGCAATGAATTATCATCTCAAGCCTGGATGAGTAGATATGAAAAGGAATATTTAGCAAATGCTGCCATTTTACGTCTAATTGATAGGGAACTTCCTGAGCATCAACTCTATGATTTTGGCTGGATTGCAGGAGCATCACGTCCAGGATTATTAGCTCGTATCATAGATTATCGCAATATACTAGAAAAATATAATATAAAAATTATCGGTGGTACATCAGTTTTAGCAGGTGGCAGACTTTTATGGGCTAATATTGATGGAATCAATCCTCATTTATTTAAGATACTAATTGGCGCTTATCACGCTAGAACTGATCTAGATAGCTTAGATGTATCACTTCCTGTAGGAGAAGACCAAGCCCGCACAGAAGAAGGTCAGGAATATATACTAAGCTTAGCTGCAAAAAATCACATCAGATTAAATCCATTATCTCCTTTTATCCAATATCAAACAAAGGAAACAAGCACTAGTGGATACTTCCCTGACCGAATATATCCCAATTATGCCGAAGGAGAAACTCGTAAACTAATTGAAACTCTAATGTCAGAAGATATAGTTCATACATATCTTGCAAACTCTTCCATCACTGTAGTAGATACTCCACCTCAGCAACAGCAGCAGCCTACTACAGCAACTACAGCTCGTGATGCTGCTAAAGACATAGCACAGCGCATTGTTTCTGGCAAATACGGAAGCAAGAAACAGCTTGTAATTATATTTCAAACCAATAATCCGTACATTGAACGTCAAACTATTGCAGCGCAAAGAGAAGCAAGCAAAATATTCAAGGAATTTAAGCTAGATAAGCAAGGATACACCATAAAAGTTGAAGGTGTTGGATTTAAATGCAAACAAGGTGTTGCAATTATTCACTCTGAATTGGCTGCATTAATTACCGAAAAATGGAAAAACGCAGCCGAAGCTCAAACAGAAATGGGAGTAGCTCCAAAACGAAAATTTGAATCTTTGCTTTATCAGAGTCGTGATAATTTAGCTACCATCTCACCTATGCCAGATGTATTAGATGTTAGTTTATCTATAAATTTCATACAAGATTTCTTTGACGAATTTCTAGAATAATAAAACATTTATCCAATTCAACTAGGACCACATATTTTTCATTTTTGAAAAGAAACTATCGCTTGATCCTGTTTGTTTATTGTCTCCTAGCTCTTTATCAAGTTCTTGCAATAATTCTTTCTGCTTTTTTGACAAATTCCTTGGTGTATGAACAAAGGCGTGCACAAACAAGTCACCTCTTTCGGTAGACCTGACTTTGGACATCCCTTTGCCTTTTAATTTTAGCCTATCACCAGTTTGAGTTCCTTCAGGAACTTTAAGCATTATTTTACCACCATCTATGGTCTGAATTTCTATCTCTCCACCAAGAGCAGCGCGTGTCACACTTAAATCTAGCTTACAGTGAAGATTACCATTTTCCACTTTAAATATGTCATGGGGTTTGACGCTTATAAAAACGTATAAATCACCAACTGAACCACCTCTAAAGCCGACTTCGCCTTCTCCTGCTACTCTTATTCTAACTCCATCTTCAACTCCGGCTGGAACATTCACTATAAGATTTTTTTGTTTCGAGGTACGGCCTGAACCATGACATGTAGTACAAGGGTTCTTGATTACTTGCCCTTGTCCGCCACATTTACTACATGTTTGTTCAATAGCAAAAAACCCTTGCTGCATCCTGATGGTTCCATTACCACCACATAAAGAACAGGCAGTATTTTCATTTGGTTCTTTAGTACCCTTACCATCGCAAGGGGAACATTTTACTTCTGTACTATAGCTGATATTTTTATCTACACCTGCAAAAGCTTCTTCCAAAGTAATAGTTAAATTATACTTAAGATCAGACCCTCTAACTTGGCTTGAGCGTTGTCTTACACCACCGCCTCTTCCCCCCATAAAATCACTAAAAAAGTCACCAAAAATATCATTTATATCTGGTCCAAAACCTTGATTTCCACCAAAACCACCTTGGCCATGACCTTGCTGAAATGCACCATGTCCAAATCGATCATAAGCAGCTCTCTTTTGCTCATCTTTTAACACTTCATAAGCTTCACTTATCTCTTTGAATTTAACTTCTGCTTCAGGAGATTTATTGGTATCTGGATGAAACTTCTTGGCTAGTTTAAAATAGGCCTTCTTTAATTCTTCTGGCGTAGCACTACGTGACGCTTCAAGAACTTCATAATAATCTCTTTTCGACATGACTTTATATAACCAAATAATCAATTAGTGCTTTATTTATTATCACCAACTTCTTTAAATTCACCATCAACTACTTTGCCATCCTCGGCAGTACCTGCGTTAGATGCGCTATCCGCTCCTTCTTGGTCTTTATACATCATTTCACCAATTTTCATACTTGCAGCAGCTAAGCTTTCTGTTTTCTGATTTATTAGCTGAGCATCTCCTTCCTCAGGTTCCAGAGCTTTTTTAAGATCAGCAATTGCTTGCTCTATGTTTTCCTTGTCCTGAGGACTGATTTTTTCAGCATAGTCTTTTAGGCTTTTTTCAGTTGAATAGATTAAGGTATCCGCTTTATTTTTGGCCTCAATTAATTCTTTTCTTTTTTTATCTTCAGCTGCATTATGCTCAGCATCTTTAACCATTTGCTCAATTTCATCTTCTTTTAATCCGCCAGAAGCTTGGATAGTAACCTTTTGCTCTTTACCACTGGCTTTATCTTTAGCTGAAACGTGAACTATACCGTTAACATCAATGTCAAAGGTCACTTCAATCTGTGGCAACCCCCTTGGAGCTGGAGGAATACCCTCTAAATTAAACTGCCCAAGCAATTTATTATGCACCGCAATCTCTCTCTCTCCTTGGAATACTCTGATAGTTACCGCGTGTTGATTATCATCAGCAGTAGAGAATACTTGACTTTTCTTAGTTGGAATCGTGGTATTACGCTCAATTAAACGCGTAAACACACCACCTAGTGTTTCAATACCAAGTGAAAGCGGGGTAACATCAAGTAGTAAAACATCTTTAACATCACCTTGCAGCACACCTCCTTGAACCGCAGCTCCTAAAGCAACCACTTCATCCGGATTTACTCCTTTATGAGGTTCACGGCCAAAGAATTCTTTTACCTTATCTATAACCTTTGGCATACGAGTCATCCCACCAACCAGAATCACCTCATCAACCTCGCTAGGTTTTAGACCAGCATCTTTTAGAGCTTTTTTACATGGATCAATAGTACGATCCACTAAATCCATCACTAATGACTCAAGTTTTGACCTAGTGAGCTTTATATTCATGTGTTTTGGTCCACTTGCATCTGCAGTGATATATGGTAAATTAATGTCTGTTTGTTGTGCACTTGAAAGTTCTTTTTTCGCTTTTTCAGCCGACTCTTTCAAACGTTGTAGTGCTAATGGATCTTTTTTTAGGTCAACAGAAGTTTCCTTCTTAAATTCCTCTATTAGATAATTTAAGATTTTCATATCGAAATCTTCACCACCTAAGAAGGTATCGCCATTTGTAGCTTTTACTTCAAAAACACCATCCCCTATTTCAAGAACTGAAACGTCAAACGTACCACCACCTAAATCATAAACGACGATAGTTTTATTCTCTGTTTTATCAAGACCATAGGCAAGAGCGGCTGCTGTTGGCTCGTTAATAATTCTTAAAACCTCAAGACCTGCTATTTTACCAGCATCCTTTGTTGCTTGCCTTTGAGCATCATTAAAATAAGCTGGTACAGTTATTACTGCTTGTGTTACTGTTTCACCCAAATAATTTTCGGCAGTTTCCTTCATTTTTTGCAGCACATATGCACTAATTTGACTTGGCGAATATTTTTTCTTAGCTACTTCAACCCATGCATCTCCATTATCGGCTTTAACTATCTTAAATGCCACCATATCTTTATCTTTAGCAACGGTTGGATCGTCATAATTACGACCGATTAATCTCTTAATGGCAAATAGCGTATTATCTGGATTAGTTACCGCCTGCCTTTTTGCCGGCTGCCCAACTAACATTTCTCCACCATCAGTAAATGCAACCATCGATGGGGTTGTACGTTCACCCTCACTATTCGTTAAAACCTTTGGCTCTTTACCATCCATTATTGCAACGCATGAGTTCGTTGTCCCAAGGTCAATACCAATCACTTTCCCCATAATAATAAACCTCTGTATATGTATATTTTATTTGACTAATAAATTATTTTCTGCTTTTTTTAGCCTTAAGTATTCATATAGTGCACGTTCTAATTTTTACAAGAGGGTAAATATAGATATATGTTAAATAAATTAAAAATATTTGTATTGTTATTGATCATATCATCCTCATCACATGCCAAAAGCGAACAAATAAGAGATGTTGAAAAAATTAGAAAGGCAATAGTAACAATTAATAGCAGAGTTCCAGTTTCAGCTTACCAAAACACAGGTAGTTGGTCTGGAACAGGGTTTATAGTAGATGCTAAAAACGGTCTTATAGTTACAAACGCGCATGTTGTTGGTAGAGCCTCTGTTGGCACATACTTTTTGACTTTTCATAACGGTCAGCAGGCTGAGGCCAAATTAGTATACTACGATCAATATTGTGATTTTGCAGTACTCAAAATTAATATTGCTGACCTTCCTCAAGAACATGAAATTATTGAATTTACCGATGTTAGACCAAAAATAGGGGAAGAATTATACATGGTAGGAAATACCGAAGGTCAGGGTTTTTCTTTTCATACCGGCTACATGTCTGACTTATACGAGATATACGGTGAAATGCCACAAGGGTCATATACGATTAACATGAATTCCACCGGAGGGGCGAGCGGTTCGCCTGTACTTAACTCAAGCAATAAAGCTATTGGAGTTTTATATGGTGGTGGAAAAACGCACGTACTTGCTCTTAAAAGTCAGTATGTCATGCATGTTTTAAAAGATATTATTGGAAATCAACCTATTAGTAGAAAACATATAGGTATAATCACTGAACTTTATTCTTTAGATAAAGCAGTAAAACACAGAAATTTTTCACCAGAAATGATGAAAGAGTACATTGCAAAATACCCAGATGCACGTAACAGAGTAGTTGTTGTCAGAAAAGTATTAGCCGGATCTACAGCAGAAAGCCAAATTATCCCAGGTGATATAATTTGGAAAATCAACGGTAAAGATGTGGCAGCAGACTTATGTTTATTTGACCTAGACTTAAGCAAAGCAAAAACTGATACCATAAAAATCTCAGTTATCAGAAATGGAGCAATCTTAGAACAAAACATAAAATCGTATGATTTAGAAAAACAAAAAATAAGCAGAATGCTTGATTTTGCCGGAGGAATATTTTTTGAGGCAGATGATTATGTGTCTTTAAAATCTGGAATTCCGATAGGAAAAGTAACTCTTGCTAATGTTCAAACTGGCAGCAGTTTTAGTAGCATTCCAGAAATGTTTGTTCAAGATTACAAGAGTATCTATAGATTACAAATAAATTCCATCAACAATACTACTATTAAAACTCTAGATGATTTAATCAAAGCCACCAAAGATGCTATTCATAAGAAATATGTCAATTTAGAATATAAAAATTATCAACCACACTACCCTATGTTTGCACCAGAAAGTGGCTTTATTTCATCGCACGATAATCTGATGCAAGATATAGTATTCGATAGTATTGAAAGTGATCCCAGAATACTGAAATATGATTCTAATTCTGCTGAATGGGTATCATCTGGTTTGTAGCAATAAAATACTACTTACAATTCCTCAGAACTATAATAGCCTACGCTATCTTGACTTCCTAGTGTAGGAGATGGACTACTATCAGACGAAAACCCATTAAGATATTCTCTAAGACCCACTTCTTCACCCATTAATCTTAATTGTGGAGAACTTATGTAGTTTGGTAATAAATCAATATTAAATGAATCAAGCGCCTCTTTTGTTTGATTTGCAAATATCATCTGCTCTGCTTCAATTATACCGTAGTCTTTAAATGCAATTTCTATTAATTTACTTAAGCAAAGCACTTTAAACTCTTCGTGCAATTTAAAATAAGAAGAGAAAGTTGCAGTTCCTATTAAAAACAACTCTGCCAATTTAGAAGGTAAAATTTCTCTGCTTTTTGAAGGAGTCCTCAAGAATTCTTCTCGGCATGTTGCCCTATTCATTTCTTCATCTCTATAATCTTCACCAATCTTAAACGCATACTTAACTTTTCTTGTCCCCTTGGCTCCAACCATAACTTCATAACCTTTTCGAGAAGCTACAAATACCACATCCTCAAATGCCTTTAAATCCAGGCAACAATACAATATTTTGGCAAGATGATTAGCTACCTGATCTTCTATTCTTCTCGTAGCATCGATTTGATTATTATAAACTTCTAGGTCTTCTTGATAGTTAGCTAGGATCAATTTTAAATTATAGTTATAGTTATAATTTGCTATATACCCCAAATTTGAGCTATCTAATAATATCTTATTTAACTGATCTATTGCCAAGCAGCCAGTTTTTACATGAGGCCCTTCAGCATCAACTATTCTTACTCTGCTGTAAACTTCTTCACTAGCTTCACTATGAGGCACTACTAGCGCTTTAAGTTCCCTAGGTGACACTACTTTATAATCATCACCACCACGCAACGCATCCTCTTCGTCATCATATAACCTTATCTCATATCTTAGAGTATTACCCTCTTTGGCAAAAACTACATTTTCTCCGCTATTTAATAAATCAAATACGTATCTAGAAAGAATTTCAGAAAATAGCACATTAGTATTATGATCCAAGATCATGCTCTTAATATCTCTCAGAGCACTCGCAATAAACTCAAGGTTATATTTGCTAAATTCCTGGGCAGCTTTTTTCATCTTAGAAGGAGTTGAAAAAATTCTATCTTGTTTACCTGGAGAGGCTAAAAAAACGCCTTCTCCCTCCCCTTTGATCACCCTATCAGAATGCTGAGACATTTTAGGTTTTATTACCCTATATTCCTCAAGTTCTAAATCAGATGACTTAATGGCAAAACCTTTTTGGGATTTTGCCGCCATAACCACTAATGCTGAAAGTTTTTCAACCAATTCCTTTACATCGACTGAGTCTTGTATTAAGCCCTTAATCATATGCTTTACAAACGCAAAAGGTATTACATGACAGTGAAGTTTACTTGATCCGTGAGTATGTGGCCTACCAACGACTAGTAAATCTTTCTCAGTAATATCTACTAAAAAATGCCTTGGTAATTGAACATGCAGGCTTTCAGCTAATGCTTTTTGAAAACCAATTTTACGAATTTGAGATTGTTGACTATTAATAGAAGGTGACAAACTATCATCACTGCGTTGACTTAGGAAAGAAGAAGTTAATTGCTCACTACTAACATCTTCATCCGAGAATTCTGGAGACTGATTTAATGCTTTTCTTTTACTCCTAGCTACAGACGAAATTGTTGAGCTTGAATTTTGCTTAAAGTGCAAAGAGCTAAAACTATCAAAGCCATTACCCAAGTTATTATGCTAGTCAAATGGTAGTAATACACCTTGCTCATAAAAAGGAAAAGGTACAACATTACCTTCATCATCAAACGGAAGTAGAAACTCCAGAGGAAATAATGGCTCTACGCTTTTTTGAACTGACTTTTCTAGAACTTTTTTTGTCCTTTTACTAGAAAGACTTTTTAGAGTCAACACATCTTGATCTTCTTCTTGCTGCTGTTCAACTCTAATTTCCCGCTGAGCTTTTTGTTTTTTGGCAGATTTAAAAGATAACTTCTTTCTTGCTTTTTTAGCTTTACTACTTACTGCACTAAATTGATCATTTAAATTCCCAATAAAATCAAACTCCGCAAATTTACTCATCTTTTATAATCATTTATTAATGTTAACTACTTGAGCAGGATAATTAACATATTTTATTGTAAAATCAATGAAAATATTCTAATAAATATAAATTTCTATTAATTTAAATTAAAAGTAGAAACACTATATAATGTGTTACTTATGAGTTATATTACTATATATAGTGGCATATCTCTGAAATATTTTTATTAATAATTGTGTAATTCTGTTTAATTTAATATAGAGGTTTAGATTTAATTAATATTTACTTAGAAATAATTGTTAATATAATTTAGAGATAATAATAAGTAATGGACCAGAAATTCTCTCCATTAGTTATCCTGAGCCCAGCTAGTCATGCTGAACTTGATTCAGCATCCACCCTTAAAGCCATCACAACCTCAAAGCTTTTTGGATCCACGATCAGGCCAGGAATGACTATTAAAGAACACCCGTAAAAAGCACCCGGGATAACTGGAAAAAGCAACAAGAACCAGAGTGTGGATTAATTCAAGACTCCTTAGTCATTCTTGAGCAAAGCATTTATACATAACAGGGCTTGCACTAATATCATTATTGATTTAAATTATACTTATGGTTGATATTTATCATATAATAACATGAATTACTTAAGCAATTTTATTCCTGGTTTTACTGAATGGGAACATTCAACACAATTACTTTCCAAAGTTATAGATATCAATAAGAAACTAAAAACCAAAATTAATCTGACTGACATAGAAAAAGCCATATATTATGCCAAGATTTTTTATAAAGACGATAATAAAACTTCTGTTTCAGAGCGCTTTACTCAAGTGATAAAACCACCCTTGTTGTATGTGACTACTGCACTAGAACCGATTTAATTACAGCCTCTATTATGCAATTTCTTGTGCAAGACAAAAAGTTATCTCTAGATGTCATTGAAGATGCATTCAATCCTTTAATAGCTAGGCACGTATTTGACCTAACTCACGTCAGGTCAAATGAATCACATGCATCTATGCGACAAATACTTGAAAATTTAATAGCTAAACAAAAATATGAGCTATTACTGATAAAATTATTTGAAGGAATAAACGCCTTACAGTCACTGATAAATACACCTGGCGCCAATAACGACAACCATTTCCGAAACACTAGAAACATTTATCTCACTGTCTACGTACCTTGGAATACCTGACATTAAACGCAAGACGCTTGAATTATGCTTTGAAAACCTTGGCATTAAGTCATCACCGGAGAAGATTCTTGATCTCTCATTTGAAGATGATTCTCAACCACTTGCTCCAATTTTTCAAAATGTAATAGCCCAAATAAAAATGCAAAACTAACTGGTATCATTATGACCCATAACCCCCAATTACCCCAACACTGAACCAGATACACAAGGCCAAACGAAGTGACCACATGCATTAAAGCTCTTGACAATGCGAACAGCCAACTAGCGTATATAAATCGCTTAAATACTGGAAAATATTTTATTAGTATAGGTATAGCAGGAAAAGCATCAGGCCTAAATATGATAAAAAATGACTGAATCAATAATATTTCAAACGCATTTGAAATATTATCGAGCAAATATGGACATAAAGCCAGAAAAAACCAAAACACCTTTAATCTAAACCTCAATATTACTAGAGGATGGATCTTGTAGCACAGAAAGGTTAATATGACATAACTAACTAAATTCACTGTTGAAACTACAAAATTCTGTTGAATTACTTGCTCTGGACTAAAACCATAAATATTTTTTAAAATATTGGCACAATGAGAATAGGTAAAATAAAATGATACAGGCCAGGCGCATTCCATTAAAAAATAAGCTAGAGCAGTTTTAACACCTAACTTTTTCTTGTAGCATACTACTGTCAATATGATCTAAATTAATTTTTTCTTTATTTTGGACAATTTTGAGAGAGTTTTTGAGTTGCTTCTTAGCGTCTGCAAATTCGGATGACTCTCTCAAAGAAGTTCTTGCTACCATACCAGTTAAGGCAATAATAGCACCAATCCAGAATGCATTACGCCAATTCATACCATATGATGTTACTAAAGCTGCAACTGCTAAAGCAAAAGTTCCGCCCAAATTACAAAATACCATTATCGCCGCGACAATAGGGTATTGTATTGGGGGTTTCGTGCTTTCTAACATATAGATTTGTGCACCCATAATCTCGCCCATGGATGACATACCCTGAATTATTCTGCATATTGTAACAAGCCAAGCAGCGGTAATACCAATTTGCTCATAAGTAGGTAAGTTAGCCATTACTAGACAAGAAAACGCCATCATAAAAGTAGTGATTATAACCGTAGTTTTTCTACCAATATGATCTCCGAGCCAGCCAAAAAATAATGCACCTAATGGCCGAAATACAAACGTTGAACAAAATGCAAACGCGCTAAGCAGGGCTGCGGTATGAGCATCCGTTTTAGGAAAAAATACCTCATTAAGCAAAATTGCCATATGTACATATAACATTAAGTCAAAATATTCGAGAAAGGTTCCAATTGACAACAAACTTGTAGCATGTTTTTGTTCCTTGCTAAGAACTGAAATATTATTTTTATTCTCCATATAATTACTGTTATTTCACTCTATATATAAAATTTTTAAGTTTAGTAGTTATAATTTTTATTCAGTTCTTCATTTAACCTCCTGGTTCAAGTTTTATAGAGTCACATCTATTAAACTTCAGATATATTAACCTGTCAATGTTAAACTTATGGTTGAATATTGTATTACTGCAACCAGGCGCAAGTAAAGAAGATGAGTGTGTTTCGTGGCCTAATAAAACCCTGATAGACCACGGAGAAGTTAAATTTATTTAAGTTAAAGTTCTTTCTGGCTGCATGCCATCATCTGACATATTGCCAAATGATGTAACCTTATCAATAAACTTAACAAGTGCACCATTACCCAAGACATTAGCTGCGGTAATTATTGGGTCAAACAGTATATAAAGAGCCGTAATCATCGATATCATATCACTGTTAAAGCCTAAATATTTCTCAAGTATTGGTATCATCACTAGAATACCTCCACCAGGTACAGCAGCAACTGAAAACTTTGCTAACACAAAATAAATAGAAAAAATTAGATAATTAGATATGTTTGGCTCTTCAATACCAAAGCTTTTAATGACCGCATAAGCAAAAATTGGTATGGCGAAACAATCGCCAATAAGATGAATATTAGAAGTAACCGGCACTATTGCTTTTGCTAGGGATTTATTTTTTGAAATACTTTCAGCCGCTTTTATAGTCAACGGCATGCTAGCTGCACTTGACATTGTACTAAACCCACTAATCACAGCTGGGATCATATTTTTTAAATCAGCAAGCAACTTGTTCTTTGAAAAACCACTTAGTAACCAGTAAATCAAAGTTATGTACAAATATTGCCCGCAAATCACTACTAGAAACACTGAAAAATAGTGGCCGATAATCGAAGCAATTACCCCCTCATATTGCATCTTGATTATAAATCCGGAAATAAAAAACGGTATAATATATATGAAATTCCCTAAAACAGCATTTACTAATTTATCTGATATTGCTGCTGCTTTATGAGCAAAATGAGGTTTAAATTTTGCTAAAATTAACCCGAATAATATTCCACACAATATCGCTTGATCATTACTAATTAAGCTAGGGAAATTAATCTTCCATAAACTTGTCAAACCTTCAGTTTCCGATGGTTTCAACATTGAAAAACTAAAGCCATATATTGCTTCCCCTAGAAAACGACTTAAAAAAGTAGCTGTAAGGCTTGAGCTACAAACTACAACGAGCAATAAAACTACCATTTTTGTAGCTTTCCTTGCTAACCCAACCATCGTTTTAAATAATAAAAGAGAAATAATTATTGGCAGCAACATGACTATTATACCTTTAATAGTCATACTTATTGAGTATAAAAATTGCTTAATTATTAGTGGGGCAAAAAAATCTATAATTATACAAGCTATTATAATAATTATCATAATAAACGGCATCTGACGAAACATAGTAAAAGCCCTTTTAAATTAAGGTTTAGAAAAAATAGATCTATAAAAAAGAAAAAATATGATATTACCGGCCACAACCGGTCGTCGTGGTGGAGAAAGTGCTGATATTATTTATTGCCAAAAGCAATTTATACACTTTCATTACAAAGGTATTTATCACTGTTATCAGAGTCTAGCATAATCCAAGCCATTAAGTCAAACAGTATACCACTACTAACTAAATATATTTAAACTAATAAAAAATTTAATTGCCTGCCCTGCTTTGCTAGCAGTATTATAAGTAAATGCCACCTAAAAAAATACATAAAATGACATTTGAGTTAAGTATATTATACCAAAAACCTTATATTCAAATTCCTTTTAAAATAGATAATTGGCAACTTGTAAAGGCTATTGAATCATTTTTTAAGTTCCTAGAACTTCCCGAGGAAGAAAAAAATTATATCGACACTAAAATATCTCCAATGCACCGAAGAGGAGAACTTGGCTATAGGCACCGAGATCCAGCAGATGATGTTTATAATGATAGCAAAGACTTTTTTCACTATCATCCAATTGTACAAAAAGAATTTGCCGACTTTATTAACGCTAATAAAACAATCTCTGATTTCATATCAAAAGCCCAGCCAATTTGGCAAGCTGTGCATGATACTATCTATGAAATAATATCCATATTTGAAAAAGAATATCCAGGAAGTGTAGATAAAATATTCAACTCAAAAGAACCTCATATTGTTCTTAGGTTTTTAAAGTATGAATTTAGTAAATCTAGCCAATATTTAGCTCAACCACATTTTGACTCTGGATCATTTACTTTAGCTTTAGCAGAAAGCTGCCCAGGTCTCAGAATTGGCACTGGTCCAAGTGATCTTGAAATAATAAACCATCGGGATAATAATGCGATATTTATGGTCTCAAGCAATTATAAAAAAATTGTTGATGATAATAGATTAAAACCCGCCTGGCATGATGTAATCCAAATGGATAAGAGTAAGATAGGTAAGTCATTTGCCAGGTGGGCTATTGTTGCATTTATTGACAGTCATAGTGTCAAAGCGCTGCCAAGATCAGAGACTCACAAATGGTCTACACCTGAATTATAGAGCACTTGTATTATAACGCTCATAAAATCTTACAAAAGATGAAACTACTTTAGTAAAAGTCCAAAAATTCAGTGTAATTAATTTTGGCAACTGGGCAATACCTCTTCTTACCATGATTTTAACTTGACGATGTCATCTGATGGGATTATAAATTTTAACTAAATAAAGGAATATTGAATGGAGTAGCATATGCAACAACCTCCAGCAGGCTTTGGTCCTCATCTTGTTTTGGATTGTCACAAAGTCGATAAGGAAAAATGCTCCAGCGTTGAGTTTATTTCTAAGTTCTTGTACGAACTACCTGAACTTGTTGGTATGACATACATTATTCCTCCTTATGTTTTTCATTACAAAGGATTAGTCCCAGAAGATGAAGGAGTTACAGGCGTGATACTTATTGCTGAATCTCATATTACATTTCATTCTTTCATACATAAGGATTACTTCTTTTTTGATTGTTTTTCTTGTAAACCATTTAATGTAGAATTGATGACTAATCATGTTGTTAAATCTTTTGGCGTACAAGAAGTTGAAGAACAGTGCTTCGCACGTGGAAGAAATTTTCTCAAGTCATATTAAAGTGGGTTGTTAAATGGAATTTTTAGATTACTCGGATGGTTTTTTTGGCAATCAATATAAACCTAAGCCAGATGCGTCTTCGTCAGTGGTTATAGTGCCATTTGGCTTAGAAAAAGCTATTTCCTGGGAAACTGGCACATCTAAAGCACCTGAAGCTATTATCAAAGCATCCCATGAAGTTGAATGTTTTCACGAAGTTTTGGGTTTTGATCCATTAGATGATGTGCATGTGCGTACTCTTGCACAATTTCCAATCCCCGAAAATATGGATGATGCTCTGTCTCTTTTGTCTGATAAGATTGAAAGCATTCTTGATCAAAAATTAGGCATGCCATTTACCCTTGGCGGCGAGCATACCTTAACTGCAGGCGCCATTCGTCCGTTTGTGAAGCGCTTTGATGAGATAGTAATCCTCCATGTGGATGCTCATGCTGATCTTAGAGAGCATTATTTTGGCAATCCTTGGTCACATGCGTGTGCACTGCGAAGATGTTTGGATAATCCAAATGTGTCTATGATTTCTTTTGGTATTAGAAATATAGCAAAAGACGAGTTTGCTTTTTGGAAAGAAAATCCAGAGAGAGTCCGTATTCATTTGGCTCAAGAGCATGCTTTAGCTGATCATGAAAAAGTGAAAAGTTACCTCACTGGAAAAAATATATACATAAGCATAGATGTAGATGGTTTTGATAGTAGCCTAATGCCAGCAACAGGAACCCCAGAACCTGGTGGTTTGTTTTGGTACGACGTCATTCCTTTAATACGTTTGGCCGCCGAAGTTGGTAACGTCGTTGGAATGGATGTGGTAGAATTAGCCCCAAGACCATCACTTCATGGATGTAATTTCCTTTGCGCAAAGTTAATATTTCAAACTATTAGTTTTTTGAAATATTATAATAAATAACTCTGCTATATGAATAATGATTTGCCTATTTTTTAACATACATCATCTAATCACTTGCCGGTTGTATGAGCTGCATTTTCATTGAATTAAACAGTATTTTACTTCCAAAGCGCCCAGATAGTTGCACCAGCTATCATCATCATAAATACACCTATTACCATGGGTGATGGTATGTAATAATACAGCGTTAAGCAGATTGCAGGTGCCATCTTGCCTACACTTGCAGAGCCAATAGATCCACTAATTCCTACTATCAGATATTTTTCTTTACCTTTTATTAGATCATTGCACCACAGATTGATCTTACAACAAAAAGCAATACCGATTATTATTATCCATAATTTTACGGCTATTAAATAAGCAAATGATGCATTTTTTGTGAAATATAACATCGGTAGAGATGGTATTAATAGTAATATTGCGCAACATAACAGAGTGTTTTTTGCACCGCTTTTTAACAAAAAATGACCGACAATTGGCAGAAGAAGCATATCTAAAACAAGCAAAATAGTGTTAGAAGTCATCATATCTTCCAAACTAAATCCAGTAAAATTTGGAATTAAGTTATTCATTACAATGAAAGGTATAGAGTATGTGATATAAGAAAAGCCAGAAACTACTGCAATGCGAAATAAAACGATTTTATTTTTCCAAAGAGTATGAAACGAGGTAAAAATAGGGATATGGATGTAAGATAAATGTTTTTTATCAAAAGAAGAAGAGTTTGTCATATCTTGCTCTATACTACGTAACTTATAACCAAACAAAGCACATAGTCCTCCGATAACAAAGCATAGGCGCCAGTAAGGTTGCTCCATAGGTAACTTTAGAATTATGGTACTAGCAAATGAAGCCAAAACAATTCCCACCATTGAAGATGTTTGATATAAATAGGAATTTTTGTTCGATTCAAAATTGTTCCGATCAGATAAAATAAATAATTTTGCTATCGTCATTTCACCTGAAGAACAGATCCCAGAAAGAGAGCGAAGTATTATAAGCAATAGAGGTGCACCAACCCCTATATGTTCATAAGTAGGTAATAAACCAAGAACGGCGGTAGTAATTGCAACACCGATAAGCGAATAAGATAGACCTATAACCGGCCCATAAGATAACGCAATCGTTCCAAAAACGTATGAACCAACAGGCCTGGTAACTATGGTGGTTGCAAACACGCTATATGCAAGAATTAGTGAAATTAATGGATCAGAATTGGGGAAAAAATTCGCAGCAAATATTGGTGCCAAAAAACCATATAGTGCAGTATCAAAATGGTCTATAGTATTTGCAATTAGTATGGAGTAATCCCTTTTTGATAAATCTCTCATTGTTACATCTCATTTCAAAGATTAATAATGCAAAATTTACCAGGGAGTATAACTTCACTTCTCCTAAAATTACTCACACCTATTATAACTACAAACTCCCTTCGCAGGCATTATCCCGTGCAGGTTCTGAGGGTATATCTCAGTCCTAAACTTACATGCTAGGACACCCCTGGTAATTTTAGGGTAGCCTATCATGAACCACTCATTTATACAATGGTTTCTTTGTAACGATATAATTCCTATATACAAGGGCAATTATTTTTTATATAGGTGCTCAAGAATTTCTTTATCGTCAATCCCGTTATTTTTAGTTTTAGCAAGATACTTTTTTACCAAATCAAGAACCTCATTGGTGAATTCAGATTGCATTCTAGAGCTCGCTTTGTAAGTCTCATGTTCTATTGATTTAAGTGCCGATTCTTTTTTACGCTCTAAAATATCATTGATTTCCTTGTTTCTTATTTCTACGTATCTTTCTATACTATTTTGAGCATTGGCTAATAGATCTGTCTTCTTTTTTTCAAAATTGTTTAATTCCCCTTCAACGCTATTTAGTAATTGTTTTGCTTCAGATCTTACTTTTTCACTTTCACTTAGCGTTTGTTTAATTTCTTTAATTCTAGCATCTAGTGAAGCAATAATAGCTTTTTTAACTGGCCTAAATGCCAGATAAATAAAGATAATAAAACAAATTGCTATAACAAAACTTTCATCAAAAATATGCATCATTCTGTTTTCTCATAGATTTCTTTAAGTAAATTTACATCGGCAGTTTTTTTAGTAATTCGTTCAATAATAAAAGCTGCAAGATTTATACAATAAGGTGGTTGCTGAAATTTAAAATTTTCAGAATATTCTTCGATTTCAACTAAAGCCTTTTCACTTTTTTTCTTAAGAGAAACAGATAAATTATTTTTTTGCTCTAGAAAATGCCTTTCTAGCAGTTCAGATGCTTGCCTATTTAATTCTTCAACATGCGTATTTACTTCTTCCATCTTTTTATCTTTTTGCTCTTGCATGCTTCGCGCTTTATCACTAAGTGCTTTTGCCTCAGAGATGTTATCATCTACAAAACTATGTCTCTGAGTCAGTATAAATTCAGCTTTTGGTGCTATCACTTTGCTGACCAAAAAATACAATATTGTAAAAACCATTATCAGCCAAAACACTTGAGAACTGAAGGATGAAACATCAAACTGAGGCATGAATAACTCCTAGTTAATATTTATGTAAATATTAAGAGCATTGCTATAACAAACGAGAATAGACCCATCGCTTCAGCAAGACCAGCACCAATAAATGCCATTCTTTGCAATTGGTCTCCTGCAGAAGGGTTTCTAGCAATAGAGTTTAGGAGAGAGCCAAAGATATTACCTACTCCAATAGCCGCTCCTAGCATACCAAATGCCATAAGACCAGCACCTATAAATTTAAAAGCCATTGCTTCCATATTCGTACTCCTTAAAAGTTAAATTAAAAACATTATGATTATTCCATCTTCCCCGGTCAAATCATAACTTACCAAAAGTTAACTCACTAATGTAAGTTAACCGCATCATTGAGGTATACACAAGATAATATTGTAAAAATATATGCTTGTAACACTGCAACGAATATCTCAAAACCTATCAGAACCACAATAAAAGGTATAGGTAATATTTTTATATAAATGGCCATTGAAACAACAAAGCCAGCCAGTACTTTAAGTAGCACGTGCCCTGCAACCATGTTGGCTGCTAACCTGAGCGATAGGCTTACTGGTCTTGCTAGGTATGCAAACAACTCTATTACTATCATCAATGGCGCTAGCCACCAGGGAGTTCCTTTTGGCAAAAATAACGAGAAAAAATGTAGGCCATGTAAATATATACCTAAAAATGTAATGAACAAAAATATGGTGATAGCCATGGCAAAAGTTATAGAAATATGACTTGTTACTGTAAAACCATACGGTATCATTCCTAGAAGATTACATGTAAGGATAAAAATAAATAAAGTAAAAATTAAAGGTACGAATTTGCGTCCATTTGGTCCAACATTTTGCTGAAGCATCCCTGAAATCATACCATAAAGTAGCTCGCCACTAAGCTGCAACCTAGAAGGAATTAAATTTTTATTTTTGAAAGATATCGAATAAAACAGCCAAGTAAAAGTCAGTGCTAATAACATAAACAATACAGAGTTAGTCACACTAATGTTATAGCCAAATGCATGAATATTGACTATTTCCTTGATTTTAAACTGATCCAGAGGGCTGTGTGTCATTTTGTATTTACGTACCTTATCCAAATTGTTTTGAAAGTTGCGATAATAGATAGTATAAGGCAAATTATAAGAAAGATCGGCTTAGAATCAAACAAATTATCAAAAAGTAGTCCTATTATTACCCCAGAAATTGTCCCAGCAACAAGTTCAATTGCTATATTAAGTCCTTTTGAATTGATGGTAGTTTTTTTTGTTAATCCTTTTTTTGCCTGAATTTCTCTTATTTTATTATCTATTTCTTCAAATTTTCTATTTTCCATTAGCTATCGCTTTATCAGCTTCCTCTATAGCAGAGGATAAATCCTCCAAAGTATATGGTTTTTTGTACATAGTGCCATTAATAAAAAAACTTGGTGTTCCAATAAAACCTGGATCCTTCAGTACTAATTTAGAGTTAGCCATTAATGTCGCCATCAGTGCATCATTTTTTAAGCAAGCCGTATATTGTTCTGGAGACACTCCGCCCAGTACACCTATATTTGTAATTATTTCTCGGTAATTTTTGTCAAAAGCCCAGTTCTCTTGCTGCTCTAGTAGAATTTTTATAAAGTTATTATAACTACCAATATCTCCTTTGCATCTTGCAAGTATAGCAGCATCAAGATCCTGTTTATTTCCAATAAACTCCCTTATTACATAAGCAATCCTGCCAGTATCAACAAATTTTGATTTGATGCTAGGGTAAATTTTCTTATGATAAGTTACACAATGGGGACATGTGGGAGAAAAATATTCAACAACTACAACCTTAGCCTCTTTATTCCCAAAGACTATATCGTCTGGCTCAGGAGCAAAGGATCGCACGTGTTCTTTTGACTTATTTTCACTCTGGCTACCAGTTTTGGTTTTATCATCCTCTTTACATTCCTCAAGGCTTTTAGTGTATTCTTGTATTTGTTTGTTAGCTGGTGATTCAGGCTCCTTACTCTCGCTACATGATAAGAGCAAAAAGATTGGTATCAGTATAAGGAAATTTGTTTTGGACATGATCTATTGATAAACATTTACCTAAACCATGTTTTATAACATATGTACTAGTATAATTTAAGATAAAATCTCCATATTACTACAAACATATTTTCAAAAATTGTCTTTATGATATAGTTTTCTCATTGCTAAAAAGGGGTTTGGTTTATGTCTATGAGTCCTAAAATATGGGTCTTGGTTGATAACAGGATCGGTAATGCTAATCAGGCTATAGAGCTTGCTGAAAAGATAGGGCAAAGTTATGAGATAAAAAAAATAGGGTATAACTTATTGGGCTTTTTGCCTAGTATAATCCTTGGTCTTTTCCCACTGCATGTTAAATCGCTTATACTATCTGATTTACTACAAAGCGAAATGCCTGATGTAGTCATTTCTTCAGGTAGAAGAACTGCAGCAGTAGCTTTATATTTAAAACGCTGTAGTAAAAGACCCATTAAATTAATCCAAATCATGAGGCCAGCAATAGGGGAAGAAAATTTTGATCTAATTGTACTCCCTCAACACGATAATTTTAATAATACTGTACCAAACGTAATAAGAATAGTAGGCGCATTAACTGATGTAAAAAATAAGATAAAAAACAACATGGCTGCTTTTGAGTCTAGATATCCAGAAGCAAAGAATTTTATTGCAGTAGTCGTCGGTGGTAATACTAAGGGATATCAGCTTAGTCTTAATGATGCAAAATTATTAGCTACTACTCTTGTTAATATCGTAGAACAGAATTCTATTAATCTCTTTATTACCTTCAGCAGGAGAACTCCACAAGTGGTTAAAGATTATTTTGTACAAATATTTCCATCACCAAATATTATTTATGACCCATCAACAGATGATGTAAACCCATACCCTGCAATGCTCGGAAAAGCAACCTATATAATATCTACAGGGGATTCTATTACTATGTGCAGTGAAGCAGTTGGCACTGGTAAGCCTGTTTTTATATTTTCCCCACCAGCTTTTAAGCTTAAAAAACATAACTTTTTTATCCAGCAACTAATTGACCTCGGGTTGGCAAAAAGACTTGATATTTCTCAATTTAGGATAGAAAAATATGAATATGAACCACTATATGAAATCGAAAGAATAGCTGGTGTGATAAAAGAAAAGATTATAAATCCCGTGGCTAAGGAATAGTTTCAAAAGTCGTCCTTAACACCCATTAGTCATAATGCACGCAGATAGCAGGATCAACTCTTAAAGTAGTCACAATCTCAACGCTTTTTGGATCCCGGGTCAAGCCCGGGAAAACTAGAATACTCTAATTCTGAACGAAGTATAGGTCATCCCAAACTAGATTTGGGATCCATTATTTACTCATTAGATTATCCCGAACTTTGGATAGTTCAAGATAATGGACGTGGTTCAGATAATAATAATCATCTTCAATTAATTTGACCTGAGTAATTCATTAATACTGGTTTTTTCTCTAGTCTTTTGGTCAACCCTTTTTACTATAACCGCGCAAGCAAGCCCTGGCATACCTTCTTCTTTAGCTGGCAAGAATCCAGGAACTACGACTGAATATGCTGGAACCTTACCATAACTTATCCCTCCTGTATTTCTGTCTACTATTTTTGTAGAAGCGCCCAAAAATACTCCCATACTAATTACTGATCCCTGTTCTACTAAAACTCCTTCTGCTATTTCTGAGCGGGCACCAATAAAGCAATTATCCTCTATTATAACAGGATTTGCTTGAATCGGCTCTAATACCCCGCCAATACCAACACCGCCAGATATATGGCAATTCTTGCCAACATATGCGCATGACCCAATTGTTGCCCAAGTATCCACTAGCGTTCCATCATCAACATAAGCCCCTATATTAATAAATGATGGCATGATAACAGTATTACTGCCAACATAAGCTCCTTTTCTGATATAAGAACCTGGAACTAACCTCGTGGAAAATTGCTTCATTTCTTCTTGTGTAGCATTTTGAAACTTCTGTTCGACTTTATCATACCAAGTACTAACACCGCTTTGATAAACCTTGGAATCAATAATCTTAAAACTTAGTAAAATAGCTTTTTTTACCCATTGATTAACTTCCCATACTCCACTATCTTTGCTGGCAACAGTAATCTCGCCTTTATCAAGACTTTCTAGAACTCTAGTAATGTCAATTTTGGCATCATTTAGCAATTTCTGATCTTCGAGCAAAGCATCTCTATTTTGCCAATAGTGTTCTATTATCGTAACATAATTTTTCATAGTATAATTTATTAGCTTGCGTATTTAAGTTGAATATAGCTATGAATAGCTGTATTTTATTTTCACGTAAACCTATTATTGATTAAATTATTTAATATGTATATAGCCTGCCCTGAATGTGATACAAAATTTGTGGTAACTCCTGACCAAATTGGCCCCCAAGGAAGAAAGGTTAAATGCTCTAAGTGCTCCCACGTTTGGCATCAAACATTAAATGATCAAGTAAAAATTGAGCCGCTTCTTACACCACCTAGCACCCCAATTCCTTTGGGAAATGGAGTGAATTTGCCAGCTTTATTACCTGTTAAAATTCAGCCATATTTATACATCAGTCCGGCCATCATGCTGATTTTAATTATCTTTATGTCTATTATGATATTCCCAAATGCTCTTGGAATAAATTCATTACTTAACAGTAATTCACTCACAATTAAGGACGTTGAAATAGACAATCAACAGGAACTAGGAAAAATCACAGTAAGCTACAAAGTACACAATATATCCGATAAAGCGGTTAAAATGCCTCTAGTAAGAATTAGGCTTTTTGACGGTAATAACCGAATAATAAAATCTATGGTTGATGATCATACCAAAATTGATATGTCACCTAATCAATTTATCCAAATTAAAACTGAATTTGTCCCAGCCCCGCAGAATACTGAAAGTCTTGATATTATGCTAGGGAATAAAATCGATTTTATTATTAGATAAAAGTTAGTTCACCGCAATTTCATAGTTTTCTTGTAGGTACATTTTGGTAACTAAGTAGTTTTGCACTGCAAAAAATAAGTATATCGCACACATGGTAATAAATTTCAGCCAATTTGTTCCGATATGGCCATTATATGTGACTAAATACAATACAAGCCAAAACGGAAAATAATAAATTAGTGATCCTATTCCGTATCTCCACTTAGCATGAGTAGAAAGCATAGCGTCCCTTAGGAAAAATACAAATAGACTGAAATTTATTGTTACCACAAGAATATTAGATATGAACAAACACATTTCATTCTCCGAACATAAATCATAAGTGATAGACAAAGTTTTCTCATAGACCCATTCACAGGTATAATACAAAATGAGAAAATGAAAAAAGAACTTATGAAGCTGATATATGAGAAGCCTACTAGTATATCTAATATAAAGCCATAATATTTGCCAATTTTTAGCAATAAGTAGAAACTTCATATACTCCATCAGTTTGGGAAAAAAATATAAAAAACAAATAGCGTTAATTGTATTATTGATCCAGTATATGCCTAAATTATGCAACCCAAACTGACCAACTGCAGTAAGAACAAGGCAAATAACTAGCAATATTTGCTCCATCCATTTAGCCGGAATTGATTTTGTGCAATAAACACTACCAGTAAAGGCTCTTAGTGCATCATCTACTCTTTGCATAATTTGTAAAGTTTCTAGGTCCCTTTTATCAATATGCAAATTAGCGAGGCTGATTATATTTTTACTTCTTTGGTGCAAGCTTGATACTTGATTTTTAACATAATCCATTTCTGATTTGAGCACATCAAGCTCATGCTTAATTGGGTCTAATGTTTTCTTACTGCTCATTTCTTGTAAAATTTTAGTTACTTTTACAATTTATATATGATTTTGATTTAAGTACTAAGAGTATATGAGTTAAAAAATGCAACTCAAATGCGACATAAGTCATCAATTATGTTTTTTAAAACTCCTCCATTGATAGTCATCCAAAGCGTTCTTTATAGTCATCCTGAGCTAGATCCTGGATCCAAGCTACGCTGAGGTTGTATCTAATTTAAAGATGGATCCTGCTATCTGCGTGCAGGATGACTAGTTTCTGTTCTGGATGACTACCGCGGAATAAAACCTAAAGCCAACCTATACAACACAATAAATTTGACAAAACTGCTTTTTTTATGATATTCCTATGCCCTGAAATAATGCCTCTGTGGTGGAATGGTAGACACGACAGACTCAAAATCTGTTGCCTGCAAAGGTGTGCCGGTTCAAGTCCGGCCGGAGGTACCAAAACTTAGTGCATGTTTAGTGCTTTTTCGTATACTTCATAAAAATGCTACATTATTCCAGACGTTTCATTGATAATAAACTTCCTAAAACCAGCATCGCAACATTGTTGACAAATATTTAGCGTTATGTATTATTTTTTTACGTACTAGAGCATGGTGCAAGTAGTACATAAGTAAAATTTGGAGATAAATTATGGCTAAAAACTCAGAAATAGAAGGACACGTTGCCGTAGGAGCAGAAGCGATTGGAACAATCAATATTGTCCCAGGTCATTCTTTAACACTTTCACAGGGCCTTAATGGACCGATTGTTATTACTAATGGACATGGTAATACTATAAATCTTCAAGGTCATATGGATCCTTGCACTATAACTTCTTTTGATGATCATTTTGATGTAGTTCCACTGGCAGGAGATCAACAAGGTGTAGATATGGAAGTGTAATTCTGTTACTAATCCCTAAATATTTTCTAACTCTCTAGAAATAAGCTTTCTAGAGAGTTTTTTTATTAAGAGCTTTCCTTACTAATAAATAGGTAACTATAAAAGAAAAAGCACGCTCCTATGGTGATAAAAGCGTCTGCTAGATTGAATGCCGGAAAAGAGAACCAGCCATAATTGAAATGTATAAAATCAAATACTGCACCTCTATATATCCTGTCAGCTAGGTTTCCTAGCGCCCCGCCTATTATTAAAATTATACCTATTTTGGCGATGAACTCTTTAGTGGTCCACAATAAATATATAATATAAACAATGATCACGCTATTAAGCACCAAGAATATGTAATTACTATATTGAAAATACTCGCGAAATAATCCAAAACTAATACCGTAGTTCCAGGTATAAATAACATCGAGAAATGGCCAAATCTCAACCATATAGCCAGGCTGAGTTTTTAAATAATGAACTAAAAATTCCTTAGAAGCTTGGTCAAGACAAACCAAAACTAGTATCGCAATCGCAGTAACTATAATATTTTTAAGACTCATCAATACTAAAAGAGTTTAATACCAGAAACATCAGAAGCTGAAAGTTCTTTTGAATTGAGTTTTTTACCAAGACCATGCATCTGTTGCTTGAAGGAATTAAATTTAGACAATTTTGCACCAGCTAATTTAATCGACGGTGTAGATTTAAACTCAAGCGGATTAACTTGCTTGTCATTAACTCTGATCTCATAGTGCAAGTGTGGACCTGTTGCATGCCCAGTACTACCAACATATGCTATGACATCACCTTGCTTAACTTTCGCCCCTTCTTTTAAGCCTGCAGCAAACTTCGAAGCATGTCCATATGCTGTTGAAAGACCATTGCCGTGCTTTACAATTACGAATTTACCATATCCATTCTTCCAGCCAGCAAATTTTACTACCCCATCACCAGCTGCATATATAGGAGTACCATTTGATGCAGAAAAATCCACTCCTTTATGCATACGACCATACCCCAGTATAGGGTGCTTTTTTCTATAGCCATAATGCGAAGAAACCCTCACAACATCAACCGGAGTTTTAAGCAATGAACTTTTTATACTTTGCCCCTCTTCCGAGAAGAATTGAACATCAGCTTCTTTACCAGTTGGTGAATACAAGTAGATGTTATAATCAACACCTGATGCTTTGAGCGACGCGTATAATATTTTACCATGGTGCGAAAATTCGTTTTCTTCAGTAACAAATTTCTCAGTCACTACTGATATAGTGTCACCATGCTGAATTTGCCTTTGAAAGTCTATCTGGTGAGAGTATGCATTTACAAGCTTAATTATTGAACTCGTACTCATACCAGCTTCTTGCAATGCAGCTATAAGACTTGAATTTACAGTCGCATCATATTTACTAATTAGCTTCTTCAATGGCGCATTTATGTGATGCACTACAAACTCATCGCCAGTTTTGACTAATTCTACTGACTTAATATTGTCAATTTTAAACGACATACGGTTTAAAACTTGCCTCTCTTCAACAATATCAGTTTCTTCTTGCTCCACTAACTGAATATCATAATAAAATTTTAGCTCCTGACCTATAGCCAGCTTAGAAATAGCTTTCTCTTTATTGCTCGCCTTAATCACAGCCTGAATTTCAGTATTAGTTAGGCCTTGATCTCTTAAAATACTACTTAAAGTATCACCTCTTTTGACCAAAACAGTACCAACTGCTCCATCTTGATCAGCCATACCGTAGTTACCAGTCATATTCCACAGAGTACCAGGGAATCTATCTGCTATATAATCACTGCTTGATATAAAAACAACAACCACTGCCAGAAATATTATTGAAAATATAGCAAGGCGTTGTGAATTTCTTTGAAAAAGAAAATACCTAGGATACGCAAAGGCGCGAACTCTTTGTGTCATTGGCAAAATTACTCTATAACTCTTTTAACAAAAGTAATATGCACTATTTACATACCCAATGCAAACAAAATATCAATTATATTGACGATTTTATCTCAAGTAATACCAAGTAGCTCTAGTCTCACACTTCTTCATGATGTCCTTCCAAAGTAACTTCGTCACTGTCTTTACCCAAGAAATCATGAGCGATACCACCAATCAATTTTACTAATCCACTATGATGATCAGCTCTTAACTTGTCTGACTGAGTATCGTTTTCAACAAGAATTGAAATATCACTTCTACGCCGCTCTATCCCAGATGCATCATCTTCTTTTGCTTCCGATTTTGCTACAACATCTTTCCCTTTCATTTGAACACTTGTCATGCCATGTATCTCCACATCATTGGTTTGAACTTTAAAACTAAATTCTCCCGTTTTTTTGTTGGCACTAACGGTTGCAATAGTATTATGAGTTTCGTGCAAACTTGTTTTTTGCTTGTAATAGGCAAAGGCGCCTATTGCTGTAGCTATACCTGAAAATACTATACTAACGCATGACAATATTAGTGAATTATTTGATGAACTAGATGTAGCGCCAGCATCATCAGAAGAAGTACTATTTGTTGAATTATTACATGCCTCTGCTGCTTGAGCAAAAAAAACAGCTCCAGCCACTGCATAACCAAATAATTTACTCATAACCTTACCTCATAATCATGTTAAAATAGTTAATAATTTAACATTACACGATATTTATTAATTAATAGTAAATCAACTATGCACCTTAAGAATATCCAATTCTAGTGACCAATCTCTGTATTTCTTTTAGGAGGAGGCGGAGGGACACTTTTGGATCTTGGTCTAGCATGAGCCACCTCTCCTAGCTCTTGAGCCTGGTTTTGAAGTTTAGGAGGGACCGAACTTGCCCTGTCTCTGCTTTTTTCTACGACAGGCGGATCAAGGGATACTTCTTGAGACCTTGACCTTGTCTGTTCTTCCGAAACGGCTTGCGATCTTGGTCTACTTTGACTTTCTAAATATGCCATTTCAAATTTTTCTGCCACTTTCTCAGGTTTCTTAGATTGCTTTATTTTACTATTAAAATGCGATGACTCTTGGTCTAATATACCATTTACCGCTTTATCAGAGCCATTAACACCAAATTCTGGGTTTGTCTTTATCCCATGACAACCAGTTGTTCCACCTTGAACACCTGCCATTTCTTGCGTATGTCCTGCTGCAACTTGAGCCTGGAAATTCTTTTGTCCCAGTTCTGAACTAGGGTCAACACCTAAATACTGAGCTACTGCAAGCCTGGTTTCTGTTGTCTTCTCATAACCAGTCCTATCCTTTCCGCTTTTACAAAAATCAACCACTTCACTAAAGGCATTTCTCTCTTCTACAGTCATAAAATTATGCAGTGATCCTTCTTCATGCTTAACCGCATGGCGCACAATTGCCATTTTAGCGGTCATCTCAAGGTTTACATTTTCAGACGGTGCAAACCAAGTACTTGAATCAGCTAGATTCCTTGTTTCAAAAGCTGCTTTAAGATCCTTCGCCAAATCAGGATTTGTTTTCTCTAAGGCTTGTAATTCTTTAGCAGCTTTACTTCTAGTGGTTTCAATACCAAATGTTTCTAGAAAACCACTAAATATTGATGATTTGCCTTTTTGTAAATATTGCCCAAGATTTTCAAGCCCTGGTTGTCCTCCAATTGTTTTACCAACTATTGCAAGATCTTTTTCAAACTGCTCCGTATCTCTGCCCCCTCCTAAGAACCTCCACCTATTAATAGGAGATTTACTGACACTAACATCAGGATTTTGTGACTTAGTTTTTTCTAATTGCTTAGCGACAAAGTCTTCACCTCTTACATTCCCAGGAGTTTCGCTTGTGAGAATATTAAGATTCAATTTTTCTCCTGGTTTTGCAAAAGATTGCAACTGTTTTACATTTTCATCTACAATCACTTGCTGTCCGTCTTTATCTACAGTCTTAATTTTTGTAGCAGGCGTGCCGCAGTGTAAGGTTTCAGATAAAACCTTTGGTTTTTTCATCCCTTCTGATATGACAGCTGTTACTTTTTGATAAGCATTTTTAATACCAGGAAGGTCACTGAGTAATTGTGTAGGCATGACCTTTTTACCAGTTGCTATATCACCTGCGACCCCCCTTAATACATCCTGTTTATATGGCGACATATTATCAAACCACGGAATATCGAGTTTATCTCCTTTCTTAGACTTGGATATTTTCGTATATTCTTCTTTTTGTTTTTCTGTAAGACCATTAAGCATTATTTCAGCTTCAACAACAGTGTGTTTTTTGCCTTGTTTATCTACAGCAGTTGATAAAGTAACAATATGTTGGTGCTCGTCTTTAAAACCACCTACTTCACTAGCAAATTTTAGCTTGTCACCAGCATCAGGGATTCCTGATGATTCAAGCACATGAACAAGTTGACTATTATAATCCTTTATAGTTTTAGGGCCCAAGTTATCTACATCTGCAAGCGCATTTTTTGCTACAAACATCAACTTTCTCTTAGCTTCTTTTTTTGCAGCAGGATCAAGATCAGATTTATCTACAAGATCCATTGCTCCACGCACTTCACTAAGCAACTGCATCCCGTATTTTTCTGGAGCATCCATTTTAAGAAGTTTTGGATCTTGAGTCTGATTTCTTGCATCTCGCACCAGCGCGCGCGTGCCATTGCCAAGATCTTCGCTTTCCTGCCATACTATTCCTAAGCGATTATCTTTTGCCTGATCAAGCTTTTTGATTGCAGTTGAAAGAGCTTTGTCAATATTGCCCTGCTCCCCATCTAAATCAATGGAACTAATGGCATCAACTGCTGCTTTTCTAGTATCCCTAAAATCAACAACAGATGTAGGCCTTATATCTACATCCTTTGCAAATTTTAAAGCTGCGGCATTATTTTCTTCTAAGATTTGACGATTACTTTTTGACATATATGTGCACTAATATTCAATTATTGATTGAACTATATTAACACCATAATGCTATTTGAAAAATCAAAATCAACGACTTAAAGATTTTTTGTACTATTCTTTAGTAACGAGCGTCACTAATTATTCCCATCTGTATGAAGTTGGGTCGTTTAGTAAATTTCTTAAGAAAAGATTATTGATGTTATGGCTGGTTTTATATCCGTAAATCTCACCGATAATATTTCCACCAACTGTAAACAAATCACCAAGCAGATCCAGCAACTTGTGTCTTACAAATTCATTTTTATGTCTTAATCCATCATGGTTTAATATTTTATCCTGATCAATACCTATGGCATTATCAAGAGAAGCCCCTTGCGCAAGCCCCTTGCTTTTGAGATACTCTAGTTCATGCACAAAGCCAAAGGTCCTAGAATCAGCTATTTCATAATTAAAATTCACTTCAGGAGAGAAACGATGCTGCTGTTTACCTATTACTGGGCTGTTGAAGTCAATTGTTAAATCTACGATCATTTTGTCTGACGGCAGAGCAACAATCTCCGATCCATTATCAGTTACCCTGATTTCTTTTAATATCTTTAAGTTTTGAGTTGGGAGCGTATACAGTTCAACCCCTCCACATTCAAGCATGAATACAAATGGCTTACTACTGCCATCCATTATCGGCACCTCAGGACCATCTATCTCCACTATCAAATCACTAATTCCTGATCCCCAAATTGCAGCCATAATGTGCTCAATCGTTGATACCTTTATACCAGCATTATTTTTAATTGATGTTGACAACGTTGTATCAGAAACATTTAAACAAGAAGCAATGATTTTATTATCTAAAGAAGTAACATCGCTACGCACAAATACTACTCCTGTCCCTGGCTTTGCAGGTTTGAGTGTAAGCTGAGTTTTCTTACCTGAATGTACCCCAATCCCATAACAGCTTATAGGATTTTTAATGGTTGCCTTCATAGTGTGTCTATAAATTACTTATTGCACTTCCCTTTGCTGCATGATACCTAAATATCAAACGATAGAGCAATACAATTAATGTTACCAATTATTACGTCATGAAGTTAATGCTTTAAGCATATAAATACCTTTAAAACGAGTAAATAACAGAAATACTTATGAATTGAAAGTTATAAGAAAAAATATCTAGACCAAAAAGAAAAGTTTTGTTATAAGTTTCGTTGATGGGTTATTCCTCGGTAGCTCAGTGGTAGAGCAAACGGCTGTTAACCGTTTGGTCGCTGGTTCGAATCCGGCCCGGGGAGCCATCTTCAAAAATACATATCAAGTTTTCATACCCATTATTCTGAATTTTATTTTGCTTGTGTGAAAAAAGCACTGACTATTGATGCAGCATAAAACTATTCTTTACTTACATTTATGGATTCCGGATCAAGTCGGGGAAGACTATGTGCCGCGCCCGGGGAAGATAACAATACGGTTATCCCTGACTTGCCCGGGTCATGAGAGGTTACGATACCCTCAAAGGTGGACCTCAAATCAAGTTTAGGGTGACTAAAAATAGATTTTAAGATCTGCGCTCGTGATGACTGAGAACGATACAGGTTACTAAACTACATCATCTTTTTTATCAATAACCTGCAAGACGAATTACTCAGTTCCATCATCCCCTTTGGAAGCTTTTGCTTCAAGTTATATAGATGCGTGCCAACAGTGTTAGATTCTGAACTTTCGTGATAATTCCAAACTTGTCTTAATAATAAATCTTTATCTAACCAGTTATTATTAATGAGTAACATTTTAGCAAATAATACATTTTCTTTATCAGTGAATAAAATACTATGATCTTTGGTAGAAATTTTTGCCGACTTTTGATTATATATCCACTGATTATTTATGGAGCAGAATATTGATTGATCCTGATAATCTTTTTCAATTAATAACAATAGATTGTTTAAAGAAAAAGGTTTTACTAGCTTAATTTCGTTTTTACTAATCTTGAATGAAGTTGTATTTATCAAAATATTAATTTTATACTCTGGTACAAAATTACTGGCTATTTCGCCATCGATAATCAAAATAGAAATCTTGTTCTCTAGATTTAACAATTTATCGAAACTATTTTTAATCAACTGCAGATCATGAGTACTAACAGTATCACAGAGCACATCATAAATATTGGTATTGTCGCTAAAGACTACAATATTCTTCTTTTCCATCGATCTCCCTTAGTTATGCTGAACTCTCCTCTTAATCATCCTACGCACCTCAAAGTCACTCCGGACTTGATCCAGGGCCCAAGCAGCCTTAACGATTATGACGGCTTTTAAGTTATGGATCCCAAATCAAGTTTGGGATGACTAACCGCACCCGAGATGACCGGAGTATAGTCATCCTGAACTAGATTCAGGATCGACCTCTTAAAGTGTTATACTCTCAAAGTCACTTTGATCCCCGGTCAAGCCCGCGATGACTACAAAGAACGCCCGTGGTAACTTTAAGCACTTATTTGCTATAGCTCACACCCTTTGCAGTCTGGCCTTTTTCCACCCAAAAGCCCTCAGATGGAGATAGGTCTGAAGAAACTGCTCCTCTGTCATCAAAAACAAAGCACTCACCCTTCCACACGCCACTTTTATTTCCGGTATCTTCTAGATATTGTAAAATACCACCTTTGAGGTGATATACTTCGTTTACTCCCATTTTTTTAAGCAAGGCAGTAGATTTTTCACACCTAATTCCACCAGTGCAAAACATCGCGACCTTCTTGCCTTGGAATAATTCCATATTATCTTGAGTCCATTTTGGAAATTCTCTAAATGTTTTAGTTTTAGGGTCAATTGCCCCATCGAATGTGCCAACTTTTACTTCATAATCATTGCGAGTATCAACTGTAATGACGTCATCTCTGCTAATAAATTCATCCCAATCTTGTGAATCCACATACGAACCTTTCAGGTTTTCAACATCTAATTCGCCAAATTTTAGTGCTACTATCTCTGATTTGATTTTGACTTTAATACGTGAAAATGGTTGCTCATCACAGTAGTTGATCTTCACGCTAATATCTTTAGCGCCAGTAATTCTTGCTAGCTCATCGATTATGAAAACTACATTTTCCTTGCTTCCAGATATTGAACCATTAAACCCTTCTTTAGCGACAAGTACCGTGCCTTTGATATATTTCTTTTTTGCTACAAGTAATATTTTTTGTAACAAAACTGCTGGTTCCTCAATATTTATAAAACTATAAAAACTTAAAACTGCTATTTTATCTTCTGCCATAATTCTCACTTTCCATCTAATTTATCCACCGGTAGAGCCACAAACATTGTAAGCTCCCCTCTCTTTACTAATAACACTAGATTTCGTTTATTGTTACTTTTCGTTTTTTCATAAACGAAATCAAACTGTTCAATATCATTAACATATTCTTGGTTCACCGCTAATATAAGATCCCCAACTCTCAAGTCATAACCTACATCTTGAGAAATAATATCTACTACAACTACTCCTTTACTATTTGGGTCCAAATTGAATTTGGTGACAACTACGGGAGTAATGGCACTAAATACTAAGCCTGACTTCTCTCTAGTTACCTCCTGTTGATCTGCTAATTGTTCTTTGGACATCTCTACATCAGCTATCTGAGCATACAGTGTCATTGGTTTATTATCGCGAATTAAAGCTATTTTTACCTTATCTCCTATATGACTCTCGGCTACTAAAAGGTGAAGTTTTCGTGAATTCGATACCTCTTTGTCATTAAATTCAGTTATCACATCTCCTCTGTGTAATCCTGCTCTTGCACCGACTCCTCCAGGTTTTACACTTGCAACTAGTACTCCGCTACTCTTGCCTAATGACATCGCTTCTGCGAGTTCTTTTGTCACCTGTTGAACAGTAATATCTAGCTTCCCACGGCTAATTTTACCCTTCTCTTTAAGCTGCCCCATTATATCCTGAACAGTATTAGATGGTATTGCAAAACCTATTCCAATATTAGTGCCTCCATTTACATCAGGAACTGAAGCATTAACACCTATCACTCTTCCTTCTATATCAAATAATGGGCCACCAGAATTTCCAGTATTTATTGCTGCATCAGTTTGAATAAAATTATCCACTAAATCATCTTGATTCGCCCCAAGATCTCTTCCTTTTGACGAAATAATTCCCGTAGTTACGGTTCCACCAAAACCCAATGGATTTCCAATAGCGATGACAATATCACCTATACGAGATTTTGTTGAATCACCAAAGGTAACATAAGGTAGTTTATCCTTCATTTCTATTTTTAAAAGAGCAATGTCAGTTTTAGGATCAGTCCCAACTATCTTTGCTGGTACCTCAGTGTTGTCGGATAATTTAACATAAATTTCATCTGATCCAGCAACAACATGATTATTCGTAATTATATGGCCTTGCTCATCAACTACAAAACCAGACCCAAGAGCAAGAGCACTCTGAGCGCTGTATATTTCTTCAAAAGAAAATGGAATATTATATTTTTGAAAATACTCGTTTATTGAGTCGGTAGGTAAAATCTCCTGCAAAAATCCAATTTTTTGACTAGGCAGCGAATTATATTTTACCGTATAAATATTTACCACCGTAGGCATCAACTTCTCAACAATGTCTGCAAAACTTGTAAGTTGAGTTGGAAGCGCTGCATTCGAAGATAATGAAGCAAGAAGAAGTAAAGGTAAGAATAGCCTCTTAGTCTTAGAATAAAGGTCCAAAACTAGATTAGCATAACATTTCTCTTCACTAAGTAGATTTTTCATAAACCTCTACTTTCCCACTTGCAAATGTTTAAAAAATTCAGCTTTAGGAGATAAAACAAATTGTGTATTATCCTTATTAAGTGCCGCACGATAAGCAATTAAAGAACGATAAAAATTATAAAATTCCCAGTCTTTAGAATATGAAGCATTGTAGAGCTTTGCAGCCTCACTATCTCCTTCTCCTTTGATTTTTTGCGCATCCATATAAGCAGTTGCTAATATCACCTTGTTTTCTTTATCCGCTCTTGCTTTAATTCTTGCGGCTTCTTCTGCCCCTTCGGCTCTTATTTGTTTTGCTTCTTTATGCCTTTCTGTTTTCATCCTTTGATAAATAGCATCACTATTTTCTGTAGGAAGATCAGATTTTAATATCCTAACATCTAGTATTTTAATACCAAAAAGAGCTGCTTCTTTGTGCACTAGATCCCTTATTTGTTGCATTAAAATAGATCTTTGTTCTGTAAGAAGAGTATTAAGTGGATAGCGACCAATAACCGTTCTCATTGCTGATTCTAAGATTTTGTTTAATCTTAAATTAGCACCAGAATAATTATGAACAGTTTTAATAAACATCACAGGTTCTATTATTTTATATTTGGCGAACGCATCTACAATAAGTCTCTTCTCATCTGAAGCTGTTAGCTCCTTTTCTTCAGCGCTAACATTGAGTATTCTTTTGTCTAGAAATTGCACATCCTGAATAAAAGGTACTTTAACTTTAAGTCCAGGTGTGTCTACTACTCTTACCGCTTCACCAAATTGAAAAACAACTGCGGTTTCTCGTTGATCAACCGTAAATAATGCCCCGGACATTATTATAATTGTTATAAAGATTGATATAATTCCTATATAAAGTTTATTGATTATCATATATTTCCAGGAACCTCTTATCTATTTTCCATACGTTCTTTCTGCTGCAATGCCATATGAGGAAGCATGCCATCACCACCCATAATCACCTTATCAGTATCTTGAAGGATATTCTCCATAGCTTCTAAATACATCCTAGTTTTTGTTACATCCTTACTTGCTTGATATTGCTTGTATATTGAATCAAACCTAGCAGTATCACCTTGTGCCCTAAAAATTACTTCTGCTTTATACCCTTCAGCTTCTTGAAGAATTTTTTCAGATTCACCTCTTGCTCGCGGCAAAACGTCATTCTTATACGCCTCTGATTCATTAATAACCTTTTCCTTATCCGCTTTTGCAGTTTGCACATCTCTATATGCCGCAATTACTTCTTCCGGTGGCTCTGCACGCAGTAGTTTTACTTGTTCAATCAATACTCCAGAATCATATTGATCTAGAGTATTTTGAATTAATATTTCAATGCGGTCTGCTATCATTTGCTTTTTGTTTGATAATACGGCAGATATTGGTGTATTACCTATCACCTCCCTAATCGCACTTTCTGCCGCAGCCTTTACTGTTTCCTGCGGATCAACTAGACTAAAAACATATTTTGATAAATCACTAATATGCCACATAACGTCGACATTAAGCCCTATTATGTTTTCATCACCGGTAAGCATAATACTCTCTGATTTCACATCAGTCGTTGATACTGCTCCTCCAACCCTTGCTCTTCCAGTAGAACGGTAACCTACTTCAACCCTTCTTGATTGATCTACTTTTTCACGAATTATATTCTCTATCGGGGAAGGTAAATGATAATTTAATCCGGCATAACCAACTCTATTAAACTTTCCAAATCGAATAACGATAGCTTGTTCCCCTTCTTCTATTTCATATACTCCAGAACCAAGCCACAGAAGAAGGAATACCCCAAAAACTAAAGCAATGAAGTTAATACCAAGATTAAACTGAAAATTGTTAAAGTTAAATTGCTCTTTCCTTTTTTTGGTGAAAATATTATCTTCCTGTTCAGGATCATCCCAAGGAGATTTGTTCAAAATATGTGAGCGCAGTTTATTTATCATTTGATGTGTTCTAATTTATAACTTACTTTGGGCCAAAATATGGTATTAATATATTTGTAGTTAACAAAATTTGCAAGCATGACAGATACAAGCATAAGTAGAATTCAACAAATACTAGAAAATTGTCTTTTCAACGATGGCTCAAACGTAAAATCTCGTTCTTCAAAAATCGTTATCAATAAAGGTAATGTAGGCTTTTCCGTCGACATTACCGGAATCGACCTTGATTCGGCGCAAAAAATTAGAACTCAACTTGAAGATCAAATAAAAAAAATAGCAAATTTTGGTAAAATAAACATTGTTTTAACTAGCTCTAAACCTTCTGATTCAAAAGATGAAAAAAATTCTAGGATCATTGTTGATGGCGCCAGAAAAACTATTCTTGTTGCTTCAGGCAAGGGCGGCGTAGGTAAATCAACAATAGCTTCTTTGCTTGCCTATAAACTACTTTCAGAAGGTAAGAAGGTTGGTATTATAGACGCTGACATATATGGACCATCTATTCCTGGAATTTTTAATATATCCAAAAAGCCAGAGCTTGAAGATAATAGAATGATCCCTTTGTACAAAAACGGAATATATTTAAATTCAATAGGATTCTTAACAGCACAAGACGCATCTATCAGCTGGCGAGGGCCGATGGCAAGTAAAGCACTTTACCAGCTAATCTCTCTTACTAAGTGGCCAGACCTCGATTATCTAATCATTGATACACCTCCTGGAACAGGAGATATTCACTTAAGTTTACTACAAAATTACGATATTAATGGCGTAGTGATGGTGACCACCCCACAACTTATTTCTAAACTTGATGTGCAGAGGGCCATAAATCTTTATAAAAAATTTAATGTTCCTTTGCTTGGTATAATAGAAAATATGAGCTACTACCAAGATAAACTAAACGGAAATAGCATATTACTATTCCAAGGCAATAGCGGCAACAAAATTGCTGCCGAGAACAATATACCCCTTCTTGCAAAAGTACCAATAGAACCAGAACTATCGCAATACTGCGATCAAGGCAATGATCTAGCGCCCTTTGTCCATCTGGTACCAGAGATAAAATTCTCTAGAGCCGGAGATTAATTTTCTTTATCATGCTGCACAAAATACGGTCATCAACTATGTTTTGTAAAGGAATAAAGTCATCTCAAACAACCCAGTAAGTCATCCCAAACTTGATTTGGGATCTACCTCTTAAAACTATCACAACCTCAAGGTTACTTAGATCCCTGGTCAAGCCCGGGATGACTGAGAGTACTTGGGATGACTATAGAAATAACCAGGGAAGACTATCAAAGAGCGCCTAAAAAGACTCTAAAAACACTAGGGATAACCTTAAAGAACACTAGGTCAGATTAGAATGAGGCCAAACCGTAGATTTAACAATCTCATCAATTGAGTGACAAATGATATCTAGATCTGAAGGTCTTGAGAGGTTGTGTGCACCATCTTTTATCAGCTTTAACACAACGTTTGAAGAAACTAATTTTTCTGCTGCTCTTGTTGAAATAGTATATGGCACATCTTTGTCTTGCATACCATGAATGAGATGTACCGGGCATGAAATATCTATCTTGCTACCACTGAGAATCAGATTTTTTCTACCATCTTTGATTAAAGACATTTTAATTGGATACTTTGTAGTACACTCTGCATGCGTTCCACAAGCATGATATATTTCTCCATTTTGTAGAGTTTCTTTATCCTCATGCTTTAAAGTTTGCCATATTAACTCTTCAGTAAAATCAAAACCTGCAGAAATTGATATTATACCCAGAATTTTTTTTGGTAATTCAAGAGCAGCAAGAAATGAAATCCAAGCGCCAAGGCTTGAGCCAATAAGAAATACTGGACCATTACTAAGAGCATTCACTACCATTATAAGCCCTTTTGTCCAATCACTAATAGTTTGATTGATAAAATCACCAGACGAGTTTCCGCAACCAAAATTATCAAACCTGATATAGTCATAACTTTTTTTCTTGCAGTACTCTTCTATATATAAAGCCTTGGTTCCATTCATATCTGACATATAACCATGACTGAAGATAAAACATGGAGCTTGGCTTTTATCAATAATGAGTTTATTATAGGCTATTGAATTTTTGCCGTCTTTTGATCGCAGTATATTCATCTATTACCAAAATATTAGTAAACTTAAAATGACTAAGGACAAAGAATATCATAGTAGAACCATTTTGCAAGTTGTACCAGCACTAGTTACTGGTGGGGTTGAAAGAGGAACTCTAGAGATTGCTAAAAAAATTGTTGATTCAGGTATAAACTCAATAGTTATATCAGCTGGTGGGCCACTAGTAGCAAAGCTTGAGCAGGGTGGGTCAAAACATATTACTCTTAACGTTGCTAGTAAAAATCCATTTGTTATATGGCGTAATGCTGGGAAAATAGCAAATATTATAAAAAATTATAACGTTGATATAGTACATGCTCGCTCAAGAGCACCAGCATGGAGTTGCTATTTGGCAGCCAAATCTACTGGGGTTAAGTTAATCACAACATTTCATGGCATTTATAATTTTAAGAACGGAATAAAGAAGTTCTATAATAGTGTTATGACAAAAGGAGAAAGAATAATTGCTGTTTCCAATTTTGTTAGAGATCATATCATCAACAATTATGCAGTTAATAAAGAAAAAGTAGTGGTAATACATCGTGGCGTAAATTTCAAGGAATTTTCAAAAGATAAATTATCACAAGAAGTACTAGAAAAAACTAGGGAAAAATACCGCGCACCAAAAGATATGAAAGTACTGCTTCTGCCTTCTAGGATGACAAGATGGAAAGGTCATCTTACACTGATTGACGCCCTCGCAAAAATAAAAGAAATGGATTTTTATTGTATTATAGCGGGAGATCTTTCTAAGCACCCTAATTTTGTAGCAGAAATACAAAATAAGATACAGGAATACAGGATACAAAACAGAGTTCAGCTTTTTGGCAACGATCCAAAAATAATTAATTTGTACGGAATTGCTGATGTTATCATTTCAGCCTCAGTTGAACCTGAAGCTTTTGGTCGTACAATTATTGAAGCGCAATCTATGGAGAAATTAGTCATAGCAACTAACATTGGTGGTGCATGTGAGACAATACAAGATGGAACCACAGGTTTTCATGTAAAACCTGGGGATAGTGATGATTTGGCTAATAAAATATCACATTGTCTTAATATCATTGGCACTAAAGAAGAGGAAAAAATTACTCGAATGGCAAGAAAAACTGTGTCAGAAAATTTTTCTTTGGATTTAATGACGTCTAAGACTATGGATGTATATGATGAAGTACTAAAGTAGAGTCAAAAGAATCTTCTCAAAACATGAACTACAAAGATCACTTAGATAATATTTAATATATTTCTTCTGACTTTTCAGTTTCTTCATTGGTAATCGATGGTGTAGTTTGCCCGCCTTCCACATTATTTTTATGATCAAGATTAGGTTTATATCCATCAACTTTGAAAGCTTCCATAATACTCCCTTCACCGGTTGCAGGTTGACCAGAATTAAGATCAATTGATTCAAACTTGATTCCATTTGGTACAGGAAAATCAAGTGATGGTAGGTAATAACCATTGGTCATAAAATTAACAAAGACTGGTACAGCAAAAACAGCCCCAAAAGCTCTGTTGCCAAGACTTTTTGGATTATCAAATCCTAGAAATGTGCCAACAACGATTTTTGGAGTATACCCTACAAACCAAACATCCTTTGCTTCGTTGGTTGTTCCAGTTTTCCCAGCAATTACAAATGGCAAGTTTTTAGCGCCAACCCCGGTTCCTCTTTTGATGGCACCCATTAAAATAGATGTGATCTGATAAGCGGTTGCTGAATCAACTATTACTTCTGGTGTAGATTCTTCTATTACAGGAATTGGGGCATCAGTTTTATCTGTTTTACAACCACTACACTCACTATAATCTCTTTTATAAATTACATTGCCTTTTCTATCTTTTATTAGCTCTATATACTGAGGTTCTATTTTATGACCGCCATTGGCAATTATACCAAATGCAGTGGTCATTTTTTCAAGCGTGGTCTCTATGGCACCAAGTACTATGGAAAAGTAAACTCTTGGATTATCTGTAATACCAAAGCGCCTGATGAGAGCAGCAACCTTGGCAATTCCAGCTAATTGACTCACTCGTACGGTTATTGAATTACGAGACTTCTCAAGACCACGTCTGAAGGTCAGCGGCCCCATAAATTTGCTATCATCATTTTTAGGCCTCCATATAGGTAATCCTGGACCTTGGTATACCTCAACTGGTGCATCCATAAATATGTCATTCGGCTTTGCTACATTATTTTCTAATGCTGTCATATAGACGAAAGGTTTTATGAGTGAGCCGGGTTGACGAATCGCTTGGGTAGCCCTATCAAATTTACTAGCGTTAAAGTCATACCCACCTTCTGCTGCCAACACTCTTCCTGTCTCATGTTCGATTACTAGAATACCTCCATTAATAGCCGGTATCTGTTGCAAATAATGTTTTCCATCTTTTACTTCAGCAACTACAACATCACCGGGTGAAATCAGCTTCTTAACTGATTTCAAATTAGTCGCGGTCCAGGCCATGTCTTTTATATATATTTTTCCTTTAGTACCATCTTTATAACCTATTGTTGCTTCAGTATCTTGTACCTCTAGTACTACAGCCAATTTGTAATCTAGCAAGCCATATGGTTTTGGAATTTTTGACAATAACTCTTGCCAATTTTTTAGGTCAATTTTCTGCAAAGGACCACGATATCCTCTTTTCATATCATAGGCTTTAATCCCAAATCTAATTGCATCGGTTGCAGCTTTTTGCATTTTTGAATCCACGCAAGTCATAATTGTGAGTCCGGCGGTATAAAAATACTCCTCACCGAACATTTCAATCACTTCTTCCCGAACTTTTGCAGCATAAAAATCAGCATCTATCGTAAGTGCTTTATCAGCCTTAACAAGCTTTATTGGCTCATCCATAGCTTCTTTGACTTGCTCTTTTGTTATGTATCCATCATCATACATACGGCTGATAACATAGTTTTTTCTTTCTACTGCACGTTTATAGTTCTTTTCAGGGTTATATTGAGATGGAGCCTTTGGCAAAGAAGCAAGCACTGCACATTCACTAATCGTTAGTTCTTCGATAGATTTATTGAAATAGTTAAGAGCAGCAGAAGCAACACCATAAGCACTTTTACCAAGATATATTTGATTCAAATATAGTTCTAATATTTCATCTTTCGAAAATACTTGAGAAATTTTATATGATAGAATTGCTTCTTTAATTTTACGTTCAATCGATCTTTCAGGAGAAAGTAAAAAAGTTTTGACTACTTGTTGGGTTATGGTGGAACCGCCTTCTACACGTGTTTTATGAATTACGTGAGAGACATTTGAAACAGCAGCTCTAATTATACTAAAAATGTCTATTCCATCATGGCTATAAAAATTCTTATCTTCAGCTGCTATAAATGCTTCAATTAAGTGTTGTGGTATGGATTCAATTGGAATGAAAATTCTGTGCTCTTTAGCAAATTCCTCAATCAATTTACCATCCGAACTATACATCCTGGTGATTGAAGGAGGGTAATACTTCTTGAGCTGAGAATAATCAGGTAAGTCTCTATTATAGTGATTTAAAAGATATAAAACGATTGCCAGCCCAACTAAAAGGCAGAAAAAAAGCCATTTTATAGATAAAATAATAATTCTAAGGATCATATTTAAGCTATTTCTCCAGCGAGGCTGTTACCTTGGGCACGGATAATTTTGACATTTACTATGTTTCCAATCAAGCTTTTATCAGCTCCAGTAACGTAAGCAGATTGCATATAGGGCGTTTTTCCAACAATATCACCTTCATTTTTGCCAATTTTTTCAAACAATACTGGAAATACTTTACCTACTGATGATTCATTGAATTCAAGCTGCTGTTTTGAAAGTTCTTGTTGTAAAATCTCTAATCTTTGGGTTCTGACTTTCTCTGGTACCATTTGCATACTTGCAGCTGGTGTTCCTGGTCGCGCACTATACTTAAATGAGTAGCATTGGCTATATTTTATCTTTTTTACTAAATCCATCGTATCCTCAAAATCTGCATCAGTCTCTCCTGGAAAACCTACTATAAAATCTGAAGAAAGTGCAATATCAGGACGTGCCATTCTTAATTTGTCTATAATGGTAAAATACTCTTCCCTTGTATGTTTTCTATTCATTGCTTTTAGGATTTTATTTGAACCAGATTGAATAGGTAAATGAAGGAAGGGCATAAGTTTTTGTTCCTGACCATGTAATTTTATTAAATCATCTGTCATGTCCTTTGGATGAGATGTAGTATATCTTATACGCTCTAGGCCATTTATTGTTGATAAATGCCTGATCAAATCAGCTAGATTATAATCTTTATCTACACCCTGACCGTGATAGGCATTAACATTTTGACCAAGTAGGTGAATTTCTTTTGCGCCCAAAGAGACTTGCATCATTGATTCCCTGTAGACTTGCTCAACTGGTCTTGAAAACTCAGCGCCTCTGGTATAAGGAACAACACAAAAAGTACAAAACTTATCGCAACCTTCTTGTACGGAAACGAAAGCGCTGGCACCTTGTTTTTCACGAGTTTCTGGTAGGTTATCAAATTTTTCTTCTTCTATGAAATCAAGTTCTATTAAATGCTTTTCTGCTCTAGCCAATTTGCCAATTAAGTCTGGTAGCGTATGATACGACTGTGGACCTACTACTATGTCAACATAAGGACTTCTTTTAAAAATCTCTTCCCCTTCTGCTTGTCCCACGCACCCAGCAACAGCGATGATAGTTTTAGAGCTCTGCTCTCTTTCGCGTGTATCTTTTATTTGCTTTATCCGTCCAAGTTCGGAGTACATTTTCTCTGACGCTTTTTCTCTAATATGACAAGTATTGAGAATGAACATATCAGCTTCATCTTGGTTGTCAGTAGATGTGTAACCAAATGGCGCAAGTAATTCTTGCATCTTTAATGAATCATACACATTCATTTGGCAGCCATAAGTCTTGATATGTAATTTCTTAGACATTTTATTATATGAATAATGCTTTATATTTTTCAACGCGCATTCTAGCAGAACTTAAGGAAAATTAACAGAATTTATTTACTGCAGATCAAGTGTCTATTAATTTAAGACAGCACTGATAAATGCAACAATTAATCTAGAAACACTTTCTTAGAAGAATTTTTAATTGTTTTTGAATTGGCGACACCATGTTGAATGAAAGTTGTTTTCAAATAACTGTCAATTTCATCGTTTAGTTCATCTATTTTATCCCTAAAAAAGTGATCAGCTCCACCAATTACCTTATAAGCAATTTTAATATTTTTCTGCTTTAACAATCTATTTGCTAGTTCACTGACTGATTCTTCTGATACTACGCTGTCTTTATCTCCTTGCAAAATTAACCCCGGAATAGGACAAGGAGACAAGAAAGAAAAATCGTATTTATTAACCGGCGGTGAAACTGCCAAGAAATTTGTTATTTCCGGACGTCTCATAATAAGCTGCATGGCTATCCAAGCACCAAAAGAAAAGCCTGCTATCATGCTAAACCTGCTCATTGGATAATTTACCTGTAACCAATCAAGCGCCGTTGCTGCATCAGTCATCTCACCGATACCATCATCATAGTTACCCATCGAGCGACCTACGCCTCTGAAATTTATTCTGAGCACTGTAAAGTCATTATCAAACAAGGTCTTATACACGTTGTATACCACCTTATTGTTCATTGTCCCACCGAATTTTGGGTGCGGGTGCAAAACCAGTGCTATAGGAGCCTTTGGGTTATTTGATTCAGCAAATTTACCCTCAATGCGCCCTGCAGGACCATTAAAAAAAATCTCAGGCATTCTAGTAACCACCTTGAAAATTATTAAGCGAGCATTGTATTACTTACCCTAAAAAAACTCAATATATATTTGACCTATAATGAATGCTTACTAAATCATAGGTCATTTTGAAGCCAGCGCATAAATAGCTAAAAATCTAGTAAAGAGCTAGAAATTCAACTATATTAGTAAGTGCTACTTAGGATTTTCTAAACCAAACACCTGCTTATTATCATCATAAGAAAATATTTCAGCATACCTTCCTAGTAAAATAATAGATTTAAGTGCACTCGATGCCTCTTTAGGTAACATATGATCTTCCAAATGAGCTAAAAATCTAAGTTTTGGTGCTTTTTTATCTGGCCTTTCATTTAATATTTGAATTATGTAGGTAATTAATGGCACATTCGCGATTAAATGTTTTGCAATAATTTTCTTCCTTTTTTCCACATCGCCATCTCCAAACAACTTACCATCTTTGCTTAGTTTAATTCTACCTTCAGTGATTGTTGCAAATTTTAATGTCTGTAATGCCTCTGAAATACGTAGAATATCGTTGGTTTTTAAATGCATTATTTTTGCTATTTCTGCAAGATCTGCTGCTCCTTCATACGGAGCTGTAGTTAAAGTAGCAGTTACTGCTGCTAACTGGTTAGGTGATACATTAATCAAGTTATGTGTAATTGAGTGCTCTTTTACCTTTCTGCCATGTAGTACAGTAAAGGTCTGTGATACTGATGCTGCCATATCACTATATATTTTATCAACTATTTCTTTAAATTTTCTGTCTTGCTGATTTCTAGGTCTTGGCAAATTTATTTTGATCTCAGAAACTACACGCCCTGGATTTGATCCTAAAAGAATCACTCTATCAGCCATAGTAACTGCTTCTTCAATACTATGAGTAACTATTATCACAGATTTAAGTGGTATCTTTTTTTCTGTCCATAAATCAAGAAAGTCACTTTTTAAAGTATCTGAAGTAAGGATATCTAAGGCCGAAAATGGCTCATCCATGAGTAGAATATCTGGATCTACTACCAAAGCTCTTGCAAAACCAACTCTCTGTTTCATACCTCCAGATAACTCCCTTGGCATGGCAGACTCAAATCCATCAAGCCCTATTAAGTCTATAGCCTGCAAGGCTCTTTTTCTTTTTTCTTCTTCTAGTGTTGACATTGCCTCAAGTCCTAGTTCTACATTCTCAAGTACACTTAGCCATGGAAAAAGAGCAAAAGATTGAAAGATCATACTAATATTAAATGACTTTTCTGGCTGGTTATTAAACCTTATCTTACCCCTACTTGGGGTAATCAAACCAGATATAATTCTGAGTAACGTTGATTTTCCACACCCTGATCGCCCCAGAATTGCTAAGATTTCACCTGATTTAATATCGATATTAATATTGTCAAGAATTTCCTGTTTATGACCATCAGGCTTAATAAAATCCTTACAAATGGAATTTATATTAATCAATACATCACTCATAACTTAACTTCACAATTTATATTTATTTGATACATAGTTGTGCACTGGTTGCCAAAACAACTTGTTAATTACTACAATACAAAGTGACATAGCACCAATACCCAAAACAACTCGAGGAAAATCGGCATTAGTAGTAGCTACTGCTATATAACTCCCTATTCCATCAGCAACAATTCTCTTATCTCCATAGTTTACCACTTCTGCTATGATACTTGCATTCCATGCCCCACCGTAGGCTGTAATAACACCTGTAACATAATGCGGAGCTATGGCTGGCAACATAACTTTCCTACACCATAACCAACCTTTTAATTGCAAATTAGTTGCTACCTCTCTTAAATCAACTGGAAAAGAAATACTGCCAGATATTACATTGAATAAAATATACCATTGTGAACCAAATATTATTAATGGTGTGAGCCAAATATTAGGAATCAATGAATAATGAACTATCGTTATCACCACCACAGGAAATAATAGATTCGCTGGAAACGCTGCCAGAAATTGGGCTATTGGTTGAAAAAAAATTGAAAGTCCAGGATGTAAACCTATATAAATTCCCACTGGAACCCAGATTATGGTCGCTAAAATTAACATGCTTATAATTCTGATAAAAGTAAACATCACTAGTTCTGTAACTTTTAATATTTCTGCAGTACCAATTTCGTATCTTAAAAAATTATATAATTCATATCCAAAAACAAAAATTACACTCACCAAAAATAGGTACCATAAATACTCTCCTTTTAACCATAGGTGTTTTGCTGGAGGAGTCCGATCATAGTGATTAGTTTTTGGAGCAAATATAGGTGTGTAAATTATTTTTTGTGATATATAAGAAAGTGGACTGAAAACTGATTGAATCAAGCTGCTCTTTCTAATAATATCAAGCATCCATGATTTAGGTCTTTGACCTGACCCACTAATCATCTCATATTTAAATTTATCAACCCAAGCAACTAATGTTCTAAGTAATAATTGATCATAAATAAATATAGCTACTGACATAGTGATCAATGAGTAAATAATTGCTCTAACATTTTCTTGATCAAGTGCAATTGCAATATACGAGCCTATTCCTGGTAAAATAATTTTATTACTACCTACAGTAATTACCTCAGCAGCAACAATAAAAAACCAGCTACTAGACATAGAAATAGTAATATTCCATATTAATCCTGGTAAACCATAAGGTAATTCTATACGCCAAAATTGCTGCCATTTTGACATTTTAAATATTGCGCCAGCATCATATAAATCTTGCGGAACAGTCTTTAGTGATTGATAAAAACTAAAAGTCATATTCCAGGCTTGTGATGTAAAAATAGCGAATATTGCAACTAGTTCTGGACCAATAACACTATTTGGAAATAGAGTGAGAAAACCAGTAACTGTAAAAGAAATATATCCTAAAATTGGCACCGATTGCAAAACATCAAGTAGGGGAATTAGCATTTGCTCTGCATAAACATTTTTAGCCGCGACGCTTGCATAAATTAAAGAAAAAATTAGAGAAAATAAAATGGCTATTAATATTCTAAGAACAGTTCTAAATGTATATTCCAGCAAGTTGGCAGGGGAAAGATCTATTTTAACATTCTCTAGTACACTTCGTGGTTCAGTAATTTCATTGAATCCAATAGCGATAAATAAAAACAATGACATTATAATGCAAAAAGCAGCCAAATTCAGCAAAAACTTACTATGCCACATGCGGTTGGCATTGTAATTTCTTACATAAAGTTGAGATAAATATAAACTCATTGTTTATCAACTAAAAAATAACTAATTTAAGATTAGTACAATAACTTAATAATTACACATCTTTCATCATATTCTTGAACAATAAAAATTGGCTAGTTCTATTTTTTCCAGCGATTATGAAACCAAAACCATTGACCAGGTTGCTCTCTTACCCAAGATTCAATTATCTCATTTATCTTTTTCATTATTTCATATATCTTCTTCTCCTTCTCTATGCCTGACAATTTTTCTTCTTTTACTTCCTTGTTATACTCAACGATTGGTTTGTGAATCACTAATTTAAAATTACTACTTCTGCCTTTTCTTATTATCTGCATTGGAACGATTGGGTAATTAAACTGCATACTAAGCTTTGCAATTGCTGGAGCCGTCATAGCAGGTTTGCCAAAAAATGGCACTTCTATCCCATCATTCATTTTTTGATCAACAAGCATAAGAATTGTAGTACCATTCTTTATCGCTTGCATAATATTTTTAGAACCACTTGCTCCTTTAGGAATCATTAATATTCCATTATTCTTGATTCTTTTTTCTTGAATTTCTTTATCAACAAATGGGTTATTTGCTTTTCTATAAACAATAGCAATTTTATCATAAAATTTATCAACAGTTTTAATCAGCAGGTCCCAATTTGCTTGGTGCGCAAGGAAGAAAAAGTAGGGTTGCTTTGATTCTTTATATTTTGCAATATTCTCTAGACCAATTATCTGAACTCTCTTATCTAAATCTGTTATATCATCTATAAATGGAAACTCACCGATATATCGGCCAAAATTGTCACATAATTCATCGATAATTAACTCAGTATCTATATCTTGCCCATAAATCATTTTTAAGTTACTGCGAGCAATATTGCTTACACCTAAATACGGACCAATTTTCCTAGCAATAAAGCTACAAATTGATGCTGACTTATCTATCGAAAATAGACGCAAAGCTGAAGTGAGTAATTTATATATTAAATACTCAAGTATATGTCTTGGCTTTTTCATAAATAGTGCTGAATAATTGTTCTTCATTATCGAAACTAAGTTCAACGTCTACCACTTCGATCTCACCTTGTTTGATATTCAACTTTACATAATCTTTTCTAGTAGTCACTAATATAGCATTTTTACTCTTTGCCAAATCAGTTAAGTAACTTATATCTTGATCACTGTAATGGTGATGATCTTGATAGACTACTTTATCGATAATACTTACTCCATTTTCTTTTAGCATCGTAAAAAATCTATCTGGGTTTCCAATTGCAGAAAAGGCTATATAATTTTTGCTTAAATTTAATTTTGTTTTCATCTTGATTTGGGCTTTAAAAAAATGTTTGTTTGATGAAATAATACTATTTATTAAATTAAAATTCGTACATGGCTGATTACCAATCATCAATATGATATCCGCTTTCATTATACCAGAATTTACTGACTCTCTAAGAGGGCCGGCTGGAAATATCATATTATTTCCAACAGCCCGCGCGGCATCAAATACTAGTATGATTAAATCTTTTTTCAGATAAGGATTTTGCATTCTATCATCCAAAATCACTATCTCTGGTTTTAGATCATCAATCAGCGGTATTGATTCTTGTACCGACTTAGCGGCTATGACTTTGCTGCTACTACTGAGCATTTTTGATTCATCACCAACATCAATAGCTAGGTCATTTTCATCTACTAATTTTGCTATTCTATTTCTAGCTTTGTAAGCATTTGTAACTATTAGATAATTGCGTTTCTTATCCTGTAGTTTGCTTGCTAAGCACTGTACTACTTGGGTTTTGCCAGTTCCACCAACGGTTATATTGCCAACACAAATAACATATGGTGTTAATTTTACTGATTTTGCAAAGTAATTTCTCAAAAACCCTAGTAATCGGTAAATTAATGATAATGGATATAAAACAAAAGATAAAAAACCTCTTTTCTGCCAAAACGATGGATATAAATCTTTTATCACTTAAGAGATTCTCCTATTTCTTTAAGGTAATTTTCAATTACTTTTTCCTTATTTTCTACGTAACCAAGAGCGTTCTGACTTAATTTAGTGGCTATATTAGTGCTTTGATCAGACAAAAAATACTTCATTTTTTCTTCAAGCTCATTAATGTCTTTTACCTGAATAGCAGCTTCCTTTTTTATCATTTCATCGGCAATATTTTGAAAATTAGACATATCTGGACCAAGTAAAATCACTTTACCAAAATAAGCCGGCTCTAGTAGATTATGTCCACCTCTTTTGAATGAACCGCCGACGAATACAATTTGTGCCAAACTATAAAACAAACCCAGCTCTCCAAAAGTATCCACAATAAATATATCTTTATTTAAATCAGGAAATATATCATTTTTACGACTTGTAACACTCATACCCATCTTATTGCACTCTGCAATCACATCTTCAACTCTTTCTGGGTGCCTTAAAATCACTATTGGAAAATAGTCTATATTTTCTAGCTTAAGCTTATAAATTACCTTTAATATAACATCCTCATCTTCTTTATGGGTACTTGCTGCCACGAATAATTTTTTATTATTAAACTTATTTTTTAGTGCCACCAATTGCTCTTGATCAACTTTTAACTCTTTATTTGCAAACTTTAAATTTCCAATTTTAACCGCCTTCTTGGAACCTAGATGTTTATATTTTTCTAAATCAGTATCACTCTGCACTAAAACTTTATTGAATCGGTCAGTAATAAAGGCAAAAAACCAAGCCATTTTCTGCCAGTTTTTATACGAATTATCAGATAATCTAGCATTCACTAGCAAGATATTAAACCTAGCAGCAGATGAAGTGACAAGGCATGGCCATAACTCTGACTCAACAAATATTCCAAGAGATGGTTGCCAATATTCTAAGAATTTTTTAACAATAAAAATATTATCCAGCGGTACAAAGTGATGAATCGCATTATTTGGTAATGATTTATCCAATATATTTGCTGAAGATAAAGTGGCCGTAGTTACCAAGAATTGATATCCAGGGTGTTTATTTGAAATTGCATTCACTAAAGTAATAGCGATCATAGATTCGCCGACACTTGCTGCATGAAGCCAAATCAGTGGACATTGGGGTCTTTTTTTAGTAAAGAATCCAAGACGCTCTTTTAATGATTTCCAATTATCCTTCTTTTTAAAAATTCTTATAAAAAATAATAAGATATACAAAGGAAAAAAAACTATATTCAATAAATTATATATATATACTAAAAGCATTTTTAATTATCCTGGTGAGTTTTCTTTTATCCCTTCTACCATAGAAGTTAAATATCGCAATCTTTTTTCTAATAATTCATTATCCTCTTTTTCATTCCCAGTTAGTGTTATTGGCTCACCGATTATCACTTTTATAACGCCAAAAGGTTTGGGTAATATCAATTGGTCCCAACTTTTTAATCTCATGTACTTAGTGGGCATACACGATAATGGTATTATTGGTTTGTTTATTTTATAAGCAATTTTGGTGATTGAACTATTAATTTTATATACTGGCCCCCTTGGTCCGTCTGGAGTAATTACTACCCCGCCACCTTGGGATAAAACCTTTATTATATGTTTAGTTGCACCAATTGGATTGCGGTTAGATGAACCTTCAATCACTTGATAACCCATCAACTTTATAACATCAGTGATAATTTTGCCGTCAGTATGTGATGATGCTAGAGCATGTATTCCATCAAGAGAGCGAAAAATATACATACCAAATGCAATTCTATTATGCCACAGCGCATATAAGGCGTTACTACTCTTCAAATTCTCCTTTCCTGATTGGGAATCAATTTTTACAAATTCCCATTTAGAGGTTAAATAAACTAGTTTTAAATATATATATATGATCCAAGCCACTAAATAGTGGACCACCTGATTGTGCTTTAAACTTTTTTTTATATATTTAATAAACATTTATTTAAGCTGTGATATGGCTTTATTCATTCTATCACACGCCTCGGTTAATATTTCCTCCGAGGTTGCATATGAAATCCTAAAATATCCTTCAAGCCCAAATGCAATTCCAGGAACAACCGCAACATTAGCATATTCTAAAAGGTATGTTGCCAAATCAGATCCATTATTGATTGTACCCCCTGCTGGCGTTTTCTTGCCAAATAGATCGATGCATTTTGGAAACAGATAGAATGCTCCTTCTGATTTATAGCAATCAAGGCCCTTTATATCATTTACTAATTTTAAAACAAGATCGCGTTTTTTTTGAAAATTCTTAGTATTGACCTTGATGAATCCTTGTTCTCCTGATAAAGCTTCAAGAGCAGCAACTTGACTGATCGAAGAGGGATTAGAAGTGCTTTGAGACTGGATAACGTCCATAGCTTTGATAATTTCTTTACTACCTGCACCGTATCCTATCCTCCAACCAGTCATTGAGTAAGATTTTGACACACCATTAATTATAAAAATTCTTTCTTTCAAATCTGGCGCAATTTCAGCAAGCGTATAAAATTTAAAATCATCAAAGATAATATGCTCATATATATCATCACTCATAATGTGCAATTGCGGATATTTCTTGAGCAAGTCCGTAATTTGCTTTAATTCTTCTCTATTGTAAGCAGCACCAGTTGGATTACTTGGAGAATTAATGATAAGCCACTTTGTCTTGTTAGTTATCTCCTTTTCAATATCTGAAGCAGATACTCTGAATCCTCTATCCATGTCAGCGGTGACAAAGACTGGTTTGCCCCCAGCAAGCAAAACCATGTCTGGATAAGAAACCCAATACGGAGCTGGAATAATGACTTCGTCTCCTTCATCTATTGTTGCCATGAAGAGGTTATATATAACTTGTTTTCCACCTGTACCAACTATGACCTCATCAATAGAGTATTCGATGTTATTTTCTCTTTTAAATTTAGCGCAAACAGCTTTTCTTAGTTCAGGAGTACCAGATACAGCTGTATATTTAGTTTGACCATTTTTTATACCTTCTATTGCCGCTTGCTTGATATTATCTGGCGTATCAAAATCTGGCTCGCCGGCGGCTAGTGAGATTATATTAATACCTTTTGCAGCAAGTTCTTTTGCTTTTGCTGCCACTGCTAGAGTTGGCGATGGTTTAACTGCCTGGAGTCTTTTTGCTATTAGCGCCATAATTTATTTTCCTTTTTGATATAATGTATTTGAACTAGGGTGAATTATATGAGAACATTCCCCTAAATCAAACTCACTTATGATGATTTAAGGTAAAAGGAATTTATATGGGAATAAAAAATGCCACAAAATCACTATTTTCTTTTGTTACTGGTATCCCACGCTCCATATACAACACTGTCATTTCGATAAAAAACCAATTTCATCAACTTCGGTACAATTTAAATAATTTATCTGCTAGCAATATAAAACTAGGAATTTATCACCTTAAGAATGGCAACTTAAATGATGCAATTTTTAGATTCAAATTGGTGGAAAAATATCTTGAACCTGGAAACAAAATAGCTTCCTACTGGTTGGGATGGACGTATTTTTTGAAAAATAATTTTAAAAACTCGATTATTTATTTTACTAAAGCCGAGGATAAGGACGAGCTAAATATGCTGTCATTTATTAAGTCAATCGATACTGTTACCTCTTTACCAACTAAAATTAATCAAACATGCAGAGATTTGATGGCAGCAAATTTTATCGATAGATTTGATGATAAAAACATCAATATTCCAAAGGAGATGGTCATTGCAGTTAACGAGTATATAGAAACAATACCAGAGGAGTATTCTATTCTAGAACTTGGAAACAATGTTGGCTTGCTAAGTAGTGAAATCAAAAAAAGAATGCAAGATAGTTTTACTCTAACAGTCACTGAATTATCAACTGAGATGATAGATCTACAGAACCTATATTTTCCTGACCAAGCACTATATGATAAAATTTATCAATCTACTCCTGATGAATTCTTGCAAATAACACAAAATAAATACGATATAATAATGAGTCTTGAGGGTGTATCTTACACCAGCGATCCAAATCAATTATACTCCAAAATATTCAATGCACTAAGCCCTGATGGTTATTTTGCTTTTGCTGTTAGAATTGCTCAAAATAACCTTCTTTCGAATAAATATCTAGATTTTGCATATAATCCTGATCTAGTAGCAAATGAATTAAAAAAAGTAGGATTTAGTATTCTTTCCCAAAAAGAAATTATTCTAGAAAATAATAATAAATATCATATATTCGTATGCAAAAAATAACTTTTAAGAGGTGATATCTAGGATGAATAATTTATTTTTTAGACTTGCTGCTTTTGTTACTGTTTTGTCTGTAACTTTAAACTCATATGCAGCAAAAAAAAATAAGGATGATAATTATCACTACGATTACAATGCAATGAACGATAAATGTTCTGTATATGACCCTTATCAAGGAGTTAACAGAAAAATCTATATATTCAACGCCGTACTTGATACATTCATCTTAAGACCTGTTGCAAAGGGATATGGCAAATTTACCAATGATTATACCAAAGGTAGGGTTGGAAGTTTTATTGCTAATGTTAGCGAACCATTATCAACTGTAAACTATGGCGCTCAAGGCAAGGGTGAAGGCATGGGTAAGAGCTTTTGGCGTTTTGCAATAAATTCTACTCTTGGCATAGGGGGGTTATTTGATGTAGCCAGTAAATTTGATGTTAAATCTCAACCTCAAACTTTTGGTAATACACTTGCGCACTACGGAGTTGGAGCTGGCCCATATATAGTTGTGCCATTTTTTGGAGGAAGCAGCGCAAGGGATGTTATGGATTCAATAGTTTTAAATAGCGCACTTAACCCGATTAAGTACCCAATGCACTCGAGCTTTAAGACCGGATTGTTTGCTGTAAATCTTGTTCATAGCAGAGAGGCAATAATGCCATTTACTGATTATGTAACTAAGAATTCAACTGATACATATATCACTATACGAGACGCTATAATCAATGAACGTGAATCAAAAGTTAGTTATCCAGCTGGATTCAAATGCGCTACTGTAAAAAACAAAAATAAATAGGAGGCACAACATAATGAGAATACTTATAGTTTTTTTAGTATTACTTTACTCAAATCTATCATTAGCATCAGCTAAAACCGATGAAACAGCTGAATTAAGAACCTATGTAGAAAAATTGATACAGCAGGGGTATGACCTCGTTAATGATCAGAAATTAACTAAAGAACAGCAAAAGCAAAAATCTAGTGAGCTTATAAAAACACATATGCATCTTGATTGGATGGCTCAATACACACTTGGTAGACATAAAAGACAATTATCAAAAGAGCAGCTAAATCAATTTATAAAAGTATATTCAAATTTTGTTGTTAAAGCCTATACCGATTTAACTATGAATTATAAGGGTGAAAAAGCTGTTTTGACTAATGTAAAACAGATTGACGATGACTTATTTATTGTGAATACTGAATTTATTAGACCAGGAGCACAATCACCAATCAAAGTCGATTATCTAATACATGAGGTAAATTCCAAAGAAGATCGTTTCTTAGTAGGAGATATAATCACCGAAGGAGTAAGTATTTTGAATTCTCAGCAGGCAGAATTTGATAATACAATTTCTACTTACGGAATAGAAAAATTAATTGCTGATCTTAAAAAGAAAGCAGCAACTGGGACGCCGATAAAATAATTTTTGATAGTTAACTCAGGATAAACCTTAAGCAGGCAAAAATAAATCTGCAGTACTTAATTCGTGATAAAACTCTGGGTCTAAATTACCACCAGTAATTAAGATTAAAACCACTTTATTTGGCCCCGCATTTTGAATCCAATTATTAGCTGCTGCCATACTTATTGCAGCAGATGGCTCGCACGTTACTTTCATCATTTGGATCAGCCACGCGGTCCAGTATCTTATTTCTTCTTCACTAACTAAGTGAAAATCATCGAGCATTGATAAGTATTTTAATGTTCTTTGTGAAATAGATAAAGCTCTTAGACCATCAGCTATTGTCTCAGGTGATTTTTCGAATCTATGTATTTTGCCATTACTCAAAGATAAATACGCATCATTTGCTAATTGTGGTTCAACTCCATGCAATTGGCTTTCTTGACTTAGTAATTCTTTTGCCAAATAGCTTCCTGATAATAGCCCCCCTCCACCACAAGGAGCAAAAATTGCATCAATTTTTTCTCCCATTTGCTTAAGCTCTAGTAATGCTTCATAACACATCGTACCAGCACCAGCAATCGTTTGATCATCATCTGAAGGGTGTAGGTAGTGAAACTCGCCTTTACCATCTTTTGCTGCTAATTCTTCAGCTTCATTGCGTGTTGAAACTTCAACTACTTCTGCTCCATAATTTTTTGCAATTTTCTTTTTAATTGGGGATACATTCATAGGCAGATAAACTCTGGCTTTTATACCGAATAATTTTGCCGCATATGACATTGCAAGAGCATGATTTCCTGTGCTATAAGCAACAATCTTTTCAGGTATCATTCCATCTTCTTTCATCTTTAATAGATGATTTAGCACCCCCCTAATCTTAAATGCTCCTGTTTTCTGAACCGCATCCATCTTGAAATACACTTTGCATTTGAGCATTTCATTAAGCAAATTGGAGTGCAATAGTGGGGTGTGGTGAATATATTTCCTAATTCTAGAATAAGCTTGCTCAACATCTGGGACTTCTTCTACTAAATTATCAATATTCTTCATCTATTTGCTTTAGTGTACTTAATTTTTAGTGTGCTATATTGGCTTAAATTCATATAATGATTAGATATATCACAACTAGTTAAAATATTTATCTGATGTTTTGGTATAGATCAAGTGATAATAATATAAAATATAGCTTGAATTTCCTTACTTAAATCTTGAAATGATGATGTAAGGATATTATATAGCCTAAAGATTAAGTATATAAATACTAAAAACAAAACGTTTAAACACACGGTATTATTAAATGACAACCGAAAAAAAAACTCTACCACTTTTAGTGCTTCGTGATGTAATCATTTTTCCTGGAACAATAGCACCAGTTTTTATTGGTAGAGAAAAATCACTCAACGCTCTACTTGCTGCCAAAAGAATAGACGATGGACAACATATACTACTCACTACCCAAAAAAAGCAAGATCTAGAAGAACCGACCTCAAATGACTTATACAAGGTAGGCGTAATAGCAAAAATCATTCAAACGGTAAAACTACCTAATAATAACGCAAAAATCCTGGTTGAAGCAATTAATAGGGTCAAACTGTCCAATATTACCGGAACTGACATGTTTGTTTCAGAGTATGTTATAACACCAGATAAAGAAGTTACAAATCTTGATGCACTTAATGGTATTACTATCGAAGTACTAGAAGCATTCAAAGAATATGCAAGGGCTAATAAAAAAATTAACCTTGAAGTCCTAAATGTGCTATCAGAGCAGCGTAACCCAAGTTATATTTGTAATTTAATTGCATCACATTTAACTTCAAAAATCGATACCAAACAACCATTACTTGAACAATTAGATATCCAAAAGAGAGCTGAATCTCTACTAGAAATTGTTACTTCTGAAAACACTCAAATGGATATTGAGCAAGTAGTGCAACAACGAGTGAAAAAACAAATTGAAAAAACTCAAAAAGAATTTTACTTAAACGAACAAATGAAAGCTATCCAACAAGAAATGGATGGTGGGTCAGAAAAATCTGACTTTTTTGATCTAGAAAAGAAAATCAAGAAGCTTAAATTATCAACAGAAGCACGCGAAAAAGCTACTGCTGAACTAAAAAAACTGAAAATGATGAACCAAATGTCAGCAGAATCTTCAGTTGTTAGAAATTATCTAGATACCCTACTTTCTATGCCATGGGGCAATAAATCAAAAAGTATTATAGATATAAACAAAACAGAACAAGTGCTGGATCGTGACCATTATGGACTCAAAAAAGTAAAAGAACGTATCGTTGAATATTTATCAGTATTAAAGCGTTCAAAAAAAATTAGAGGGCCAATTTTGTGCCTTATCGGACCTCCAGGGGTAGGAAAAACTTCATTAGTAAAATCTATTGCAGAGGCGATGGATAGGAAATACGTCAAATTCGCATTGGGTGGTGTTAGAGATGAGGCAGAAATTAGGGGACATAGAAAAACTTACCTTGGTTCTATGCCGGGAAAAATAATCAATCTCATAAAAAAAACAAAGGTTGATAATCCAGTTATGCTACTTGACGAAGTAGATAAGATGAGTGCAGATTTTAGAGGAGATCCAGCTTCTGCATTATTAGAAGTGCTTGATCCAGAACAAAATTCTCACTTTTCAGACCATTATTTAGAAGTTGAGTATGATCTATCTAATATTGTGTTTATCGCAACTGCAAACTCTTATGACCTACCAAGAGCGTTGCTAGATCGTATGGAAATCATAAATATTGCGGGATATATCGAAGAAGAAAAGCTACAAATAGCAAAAAACCATTTGGTTAATAAAACCCTGAAGATGCATGGGATAAAACCAGATGAATTAGTTATTCCAGATGAAACAATCCTAGAAATGATTAGATATTATACAAAAGAATCTGGTGTTCGCTCCTTAGAAAGAGAAATTGGTGCTATAGCAAGAAAGGTCCTGACTAAAATTTTAAAGGATAAAACTATAAAAAATGTAATAGTTAAACCCGAAGACCTTGAAGAATACCTTGGGGTTAAAAAATACCGCTTTGGAGTAGTAGAAAAAACAGATCAAATTGGGGCTACTACTGGCCTTGCCTATACTGAAGTTGGGGGTGACCTACTCACTATTGAAGCTGCTTCCTTTAAAGGTAAAGGAGGAATCAAGGCAACCGGTAAACTTGGCGACGTCATGAAAGAATCAGCAGAAGCTGCTTACAGTTGTTTTCTCTCAAAAGCAAAAGAGCTTGGATTATCTGAGAAAGAATACAAAGAATATGACATTCACTTGCACGTTCCAGAGGGCGCTACACCTAAAGACGGCCCATCTGCAGGGATTGCGATATACACTACTCTAGTATCATTAATGACTAAAATACCTGTGAGTAGATATGTTGCTATGACAGGAGAAATTACTTTAAGAGGAAAAGTGTTGCCGATTGGAGGCTTAAAAGAAAAGTTGTTAGCAGCAGTCAGAGGTGGCATAAAAACTGTCCTTATTCCGGATGAAAATGTGAAAGATTTAAAAGATATACCAGCGAATATAAAGGATAATATAAAAATTATCCCTGTCTCTAATATTGACCAAGTTCTAGAACACGCACTGGTAAAAAGTAAATCACAAATTACTAAAAAGCAAAAAAAGAGCTAATCGTCATAATTACCTACTAATTTACACAACAAGATCACATGATAAGTCAAAAATTCTTTTTGACTTATCGTTCATCTAGGAGATATAGAAGTTAATATGTTAAATTATTTATCTACATAGATTATTTCTTAACCCTAATTTCTTTATGGCAAAAGATAAGCAAAAAAGTTGATGAATGGTGCTGTACCTGGACCCCAAAAAACTGGCTACAAAGCAGAAACACAAATGCAGAGATAATAGAAGCCTATTTACTAGATTTTAACAATATCTTCGACTACTTTCCTTAACAAATATATATATTCTGGGCATATTTTAGATTGACACAATTAATGCTACTTAGTTATTATGAGCTGGTTTAAAAAATTGGAAGATATAAAATGAAACACCATTTTTTTCAAGAAGGCGTCATTAATTTTGCTGGAAATGCTGGTGTAGTTGATTTTAATGGAGCAAATGGGGTTGTGTTTACAAAAGCTATTGTTCCTTGTGCTGTAGTTATTGGAAAAATTGGCGATTTTGCCGCTATTACAATTGGAGGAAATGCCGGGGAAATTGTTTTTAATGACATTGGAATTAAGTTTGGAGGAGCGAAAATAATTGTTGATAATAATAATGGTCCAGTGAACCCTATTGTGGATGAAGCAGTAGCATTGATAAATGATCCTAGTACAACAAGTTTGGACCTTTCAGGAACAGGAATCACTGACCCTAATTTATCCCTCGTTCAACGAAATTTGCCAAATAATCAAAATATTTCGTTTGTAAATTTTAGTAACAATCCACTAATAAACACTCACAGCGTAATTCACTTATGTAATGACCATAATCACAGCCTGATATCTGTTGATTTTACAGGTTGTAATATTAATGTTGATTCTTTTAATGCTCAGCTAGCAGAATCATCGATTTATCAATCACCGCTAGTTAGTTGTAGATTCGGCTCTGTTAATTTGCTATTCACAAAAGCTGAGGCTGCAATTGCTATTTTGAGTAATCTACATAGCTTTTTAGGGACTAACAGCACTTTTGACATTAGCAATCCAGAGCATCGCCAAAGTTTAATACGTTTTTTCAAAAGTCCAAAAGCTCAGAAGGCTCTAAAATGGTTATCTGAAAATAATCAGGATCTTGGCTTAGTTTTCAAAGGTGATGCTTTTGTCAGAGAACTTCAAATCTTACAGAGTTATCATTTGTTTCACTTAAAAGGTGTATGTAAAACGATTGCTGATCAGGAGTCATGTTTAATACCACATGATGCTTTACCTAATGCTCTGTCTTATTTAAGTTTTGATGATATAGTAGAAGAGGTAGTAGTTTTAGCAGGAGATAGTGAATAATCTTGCAATAGACTAAATTCTGTACTTTGCCATAAAGAGAGTAATTTTCTTTGCTCTCTTTATTTACTCACCAAAAGCTTTAACAATATCTTCTACTACTTTCTTTGCATCACCAAACAACATCAATGTATTGTCATTATAAAATAATTCGTTTGGTATACCTGCATAACCAGAAGACATTGATCTCTTAATGAATAAAACAGTTTTAGCAGCTCCAACATCAAGAACTGGCATCCCGTATATCGGGCTTGTTTTATCTGTTTTGGCTGCAGGATTTGTCACGTCATTTGCGCCAATGACTAATACAACATCCGTTGATTTAAAATCGGAATTAATTTCTTCAAGCTCAAGAACGTCATTATAGTCAATATTAGCCTCTGCTAAGAGAACATTCATATGTCCAGGCATCCTACCAGCAACTGGGTGTATGGCAAAACGAACTGTAACTCCATGCTTTTTTAAATGCTCTGTAAGTTCTTTAATTGCATGCTGAGATTGAGCAACGGCCATGCCATAACCAGGCACAATAATCACTGAATCTGATTTTTCAAGCATATAGGCCGCATCTTCAGGGCTACTGACTTTTGCCACCCTATCATCATCGTCTTGTGCTGCTGCACTAGTTTGCTTTAAAAATGCACCAAAAATTACGTTAAACAATGAACGATTCATCGCTTTACACATAACATAGCTTAAAATTGCTCCGCTAGTACCAACTAAAGCACCTGTAATTACAAGTAAACTATTACTTAGTGTAAAACCAATACCAGCAGCTGCCCAACCAGAATATGAATTGAGCATCGAAACAACTACTGGCATATCAGCACCACCAATAGGAATGATTAGTAATACCCCAACAACAAAAGATAATAGCACCATCACTGTAAATACGAATACACTCTGATGCATAGCAAAATAATAAATCAAGAATAACAGAAATATCGTAAGCGCTAAGCATATATATTGCTGCGCATAAAATTTAATTGGCTTGGCACCAAGAATTCCCTGTAACTTTCCAAAAGCAATTAAAGAACCACTAAATGTCAGCGCACCGATAGAAGCTCCAAGAGACATTTCTATTAAGGCACCAGCAGCAATTACACCTTTTTCTCCTATACCAAAATTATCTGGAGCAAGTAGAGCCGCAAAAGCTACTAGTACCGCAGCTAAACCTACTAGAGAGTGAAAACCAGCAACTAGCTGAGGCATTGCCGTCATTTGTATTTTTCGTGCGATAATACCGCCTACAACTCCACCAGCTATAACAGTGATCAATAATGCAATCTTATATGAAAACTGAGGAGCACTAAAACATGCGTATAATGCAACTAGCATCCCAGAGACAGCAATTATGTTACCAAATCTGGCTGTTTTGGGTGAAGATAAACCTTTGAGAGCCAATATAAAACATACGGCTGAAAATAAATATGAAAATTCAACAAATTGCGTAGTCATTTCTTAATCTCACTTTTTCCTAAACATCTCAAGCATTCTTTGCGTCACTATAAACCCGCCAAAGATGTTTATTGATGCGATGAATGTAGCTATAAAACCAAGAACTGACGAAAAACTAAAATGCTCAGAACTTGAAGCAATTAAAGAACCTATGATTATTATTCCTGAAATCGCATTGGTTATAGACATCAGAGGGGTATGAAGTGATGGAGTTACTTTCCATACTACATAATAACCAACAAAACATGCTAGTGTAAAAACAGCAAACACGTATACTAACGGATCTACGCCATTAATAATTATTCCACTAGACCCACTGATTGCATCGAGCTTCGCAGTTAACTGCGCAACTTGTGAAGATAATTGCTGTACTTCATGAGCAATCACTTGAATATTTTCATTCATACTAGTTATACCTTAAATTTTTTATTTATTACACTTCCATCATGGGTAATAGTCATCTCTTCAACAAGCTCATCGGTAAAATTGATTTTTCTGTCTTTGACAGCATAGTCAATAAAATTATACAGATTTTTTGCATAGAGCTTAGAACTATCAGATGCTATTTTGCTCGCAATATTTGTCCATGATATTATCTTAACACCTTTTTTCACCGAAACGCGATCCTCAGATGAATCTTCTACGTTACCGCCGGCTACTGCCGCTAAATCCACAATCACAGAGCCAGGTTTCATTTTAGCAACCATCTCTTTAGTAAGTAGAATCGGTGCTTTTTTACCAGGTATTAGAGCAGTAGTAACTACAATGTCAAATTTATCAATTATTTGCATGAAAAACCTTTCTTGTATAGCTTGATAATCTTTTCCGACTTCTTTTGCGTAGCCACTTTTATCTTCTGAATCAGACAAATCGGCTGGATAAACGAATTTTGCTCCTAAACTCTCTGCCTGCTCTTTAGCAGCAAGCCTAACATCATAAGCAGATACAACTCCTCCCAATCTCTTTGCCGTTGCTATTGCCTGCAGGCCTGCAACACCAACTCCTAGCACCAAAACTTTTGCAGGATTTACTGTACCAGCTGCTGTCATCATCATTGGAAATGCACGATCAAAGTGATAACTCGCCTCTATAACTGCGCGGTACCCAGCTAAATTGCTTTGAGATGAAAGCGCATCCATACCTTGCGCCTTGGTAACTCTTGGTACTAATTCCATAGCAACTGTTGAAAGTCCTTTTGCTGCTGCTTTATCTAGGTATTCTTTACTATAATAAGGAGATAATAGACCTACAATACAGGCTCCAGTTTTGGCCATATCGATCTCGTTAAATTGGTCAACAAGAGGGGTCGGCTGAACTTTAAGGATGATATCTGCATCAGATAATATCTCAAGAAGCACTGAAGATACGGCAGCTCCAGCATCCTCATACTCACTATCAGTAAAATTTGCAGCCACACCTATACCGCGCTCGACAAACACCCTGAATCCTTTTCTAACATACATTTTAACCATATCAGGAGTAATAGCCACCCTAGCTTCTCCTTTTTCTCTCTCTTTTATTGCTGCAATTTTCATATCTTCATTCAAGTAGGTATTTTGTAGTTGAAGTTATACAACCTATTACTTATCATAAAACATCATTTTTTAAGAATATGGCTCATTGTTTTTTATGATAATTACAACTAGGACACATTTTGTTAATTGGTTAATTACAATTATACTGATCTTTTCTGCTGCTAAAACACATGCAGCTAGTATTCCAGATGAAGTAAAGCAATATATAGGCAACATCAAGTCAATTGCGGTGGAGTTTTCGCAGGAAGATAGTGTGGGCAGAAAAGCCGAAGGTATGCTAATTATTGATAAACCATTTAAGTTTCGTTGCAACTATTATGAACCATTTCCTATTATCATAGTTGGCAATAAAAATTATGTATCAGTATACGATTTTGAAATGGGACAATTAAGCAGAATCAAATCTGAGGAAAATATCTTTAATTTCTTGCTCGTGGATAAAGTAGAATTTGATAATAAATTTAGTATTTTGGCCGCTAAAGAGGTGAAGGATGAATATGTTCTGACATTACAGAGCGAAGAATTAAATAAAAAAAGTGAAATTTGGTTTAATAAGAAAACAAAAGAAATAAAGAAAATGGTTATATTTGAAGAAAACGATACCATTACTTTGAAATTTGGTAATACTAATAAAATAACCACTGTGGACAGTAAATTATTCACCATACAAGATCCAGATATTTTTGGTGTCCCTGAACGCTTTGGCAAGAAAGAGCTAGAAAAAAAATTAAAACTAGGTAGATAGCACTTGATTGGGCGCTGCAAAAGCACTATCTTTACTCTTGGCTAGTGCTGGGCGTGTGGGTTGTTTAGTTGGTCAGGTCTGAGAAGAAGCAGCCAGGGCGATTTTAATGCGGGTCAGTGCTAGCTACAAAATATATGACCTTAAGTTTACCATTTTAATGACAGAAGATTTTTTAAATAAAAACTACAAACCTTTTGCCCGCAAGTACAGACCGTCAAAATTCTCTGAATTACTTGGGCAAGAAGTGCTTGTAAAAACTTTGTCTTACTGCGTAAATCATAACCGTCTTGCCTCTGCATACTTACTTACAGGTATAAGGGGAGTTGGAAAAACATCATCCGCTCGTATTATAGCAAAAACGGTTAACTGCACTAATAGAGTATCATCCGGACACGACGTCTGCCCATGCAATCAATGCCAAAATTGTTTGAGTTTTAACAACCAAGGTCATCCAGATATTATTGAAATTGATGCAGCAAGCAGAACAGGCGTTGATGATGTCAGAGAAATAATTGAGAGTAGCGAATATAGACCACTGCTTGGAGCTTACAAATTTTTTATCATCGACGAAGTGCACATGCTATCAAAAAGCGCCTTTAATGCGTTGCTTAAACTAATTGAAGAACCACCTGCACATGTTATTTTTATTTTTGCTACCACCGAAGCAGTAAAAATACCTTTGACTGTGATTTCTCGCTGTCAACGCTATGACCTAAGACGCCTAAGCCAAAATGAAATTGAGCAGTTACTAGTTTATATAGCAACAAAAGAACAACTCAAGTTTGACCTTGACGCACTAAGAATAATTGCAAATAAATCAGAAGGGTCAGCAAGAGATGCCGTATCAATGCTAGATCAAGCAGCATCGTATATTCATAACATCAGTCAAGTAGACCTTATTTCTGCCCAACTAGTTAGTCAAATGCTTGGACTACTTAACTCAGAAACTTTTGTTAAAGTGATTCAGTTAATTATCGCAAATGCCCCAAAAGATGCTATTGATTTGCTAGATAAAATATACTCTCAAACAAGTAGTCTTGAAAACTTTATCCAAGAACTTGCAAATTTTATTGCTGAGCTTTGCAAGGCAAAAGTAATACCTAATTACCACGCGGCAATTTACCAAAATTTCTCTTCTGAAATTTCTGATATTCTAATCGGCACTCCTTTATCAAGACTAAGCACTCTATGGCAGATTTTTATAAACGGTACAAAGGAAATTAAAACTTCACATAACCAGTTAATCACAGCTCAGATGCTAATTATAAAAGCAATCTATGCTTGTAATATCCCAAGTATTGATGAAATTACAGATTATGAAAAACCGATTGAGGTTAAAAATTCTGGAACCGGAGATTTTTACGATTTCTTAAAATTCTGCTATCAGCATAAAGAAATGGAAATCTATTACTTACTGATGAACGAAGTTGAAGTAATATCGTTTGCTGATTGCAAGATGGTACTTGCGTGCAGTAACATCACTAATGTCAAAAAAATTGAAGAATTATTGTCAAATTGGTCAGGAAATAGCTGGAATATTGAAATTGAAAAACGAGACCAATTTACCAACATAAAAGCTAAACTACTAGAAAAGGTTAAATTATCCGAAGATTATCAAACAATTAAAAAGTATTTTCCTGACTCCAATATATCAGATATAATCCTAAAATCATAAAATAGAGGAATAAAATGAACATTCAACAGCTAATGAAACAAGCTCAAGCAATGCAAAAGAAAATGCAAGAAATGCAATCTGAAATTGCTTCCAAAGAATTTATTGGTAAATCTGGAGGAGGACTTGTAAGTATCACGATGAAAGGAGATGGAGGGATGGTAAAAATCTCTATCGATGATTCGTTAGTTAACCCAAATGATAAAGAAATGCTAGAAGACTTGATCGTTGCTGCTTATAACGACGCCAAAAGCAAAGCTGATGAGGATTCAAAAAGCAATATGACAAGCGCATTTGGTGATCTTGGAAACCTTCCTAGTGGCCTTAAATTCTAATCATTTTATAATGAATAAATTATCTGGACCGGATCAGCTCATATATCTATTTTCAAAACTTCCTGGACTTGGTACAAGATCAGCAAGGCGAATAGTCTTGCATCTATTACAGGATAAAGAAACACGCCTCAACAGCTTGATTCAAGGCTTACAGGATGCATCTGATAAAATTATGATTTGTAGATCATGTGGTAATTTAGATTATAGCGAGATTTGCTGCATATGCTCAAATTCAGCAAGAAACGATTCGATAATTGCAATAGTTGAAACTGTGGCAGAACTTTGGGCAATTGAGAGAAGTGAAACATTCTCTGGAAGATATCATGTTCTAGGATCCTCTAATTCTAACGCTCATAGAAGAAGTCCTGCTGAACTCAACCTTCCAAAACTACTTGAGCGTTGTAAAAATTCAAACACCCAAGAGCTTATTATTGCAACAAATTCAACCTTAGATGGCCAAACAACTGCCTACTTTATCACTGAATATTTCAAAGATGTAGTAATTAATATTACACGACTTGCCAGTGGAATACCAATTGGAGGAGAATTGGACTATCTTGACGAAGGAACTTTATCTGCTGCATTTGAGAGCAGAAAGAAGTTTGCATAAACACAAACCTAAATTACCTTATTTTTGCTAGCCTTCCAGTATGCCTTCCACCTTCGAACTTAGTATGTAAAAACAAATCAATCATTTTTAGAGATATATCGTCCTCACAAATTTTACTACCAAGTACTAATATATTAGCATCATTGTGAGAGCGAGCTCTTTCTGCCATAAATTCATTAAAACATAACGCGGCTCTAATATCTGAACTACGATTAGCAGCAATTGACATTCCTATCCCTGTACCGCAAATTAGTATACCTTTCGATACTGTTTTTGCGATAATTTCTTCAACCATTTTATTGGCATAATCTGGATAATCAACCCTCTCTTCTGTGTTTGTTCCTAAGTCCAGAATATTAATTCCAATTTTTTGAAGATATTCTTTTATTTTATTTTTAAGTCTTACACCTGCATGATCAGTTGCAATAGCTATATCATAATTTTGCATAATTCTACTTAATTAATATAGAAAATAATCTTTATTACATGTACAATAACGATCGTTCATTAATTGTTATTCATTCTTAAAACTAAGATACTAGGACATCATGAAAAACCAAAGCCTTTTCGTTGCTTTAATGTACTTGTTATCAGCTTGCGCTGTGTCAAATCAACCAGCCCCGATTGAATACAACCACAATAGCTATACTAAAAACAGGCCATCAAATAAGACAAAATCTACGGTAGATGATGGCGAAATCATTTCAAAAGGCTCACTTGAGTCTAAACAAAGTGATATCATTGAGCCTAATGAAGATTTGACACAAGGTAGTATAGCGAATGATGAATTTATAGTACCAGAAAATAGGCACTTACAATCTAAAAACAAGATAATATACCACGAAGTACAAGTTGGGGAAACAATTGAGGATATCGCAAAAAAATACGGGCAAACTGTAAAAGATATAGCAGCCTTAAATGACTTGAGTCCGCCATATTATTTGGATGAATTTCAGGTAATTAAGATTAATCAGGCCCAATCTGTGGATAAAGGCGCCACACCAGTTGATATCCAAGAAACTGAAACAGCTGAACTTACTCAATTAACTAAAGAAGCAACTATTGCAACTGGAGCAGCAGTAGAAATTAGTGACGCTTCTGTCGAACCAGTAGCGGTAGCAAGTAAAGATTTTATACCACCAGTTTCAGGAAAAATTCTTAGTAAGTTTGGTGCAAAAACCAATTCAGGAACAAATAAAGGCATTAGTATAAGTGCAAAACAAGGAACTAAAGTACTAGCGTCAGCTGGTGGGAAAGTAATATACTCTGACTATGACGCCACATTTGGCAACTTGATTATTGTCAAGCTAGACGGTAAGAATACCTTTATGTCTTATGCCCATCTCGATGATCTACCACTTGCCAAAGGCGCAAATGTAAAACAAGGTGATGTTATTGGTTATGTTGGGACATCTGGCAAAGTCAATGAACCACAACTAAACTTTGGAATCAGAGAAGGGAAAGTCGCAAAAGATCCTGAAAAATTGGTCCATTTTGATAAATAACAAATTGATTTGAACTTACCTTGAATCCGTTTTATTTGAGATAGTTAAGAGGATAAACTTTTAATCAAATTCAGGATGAACGCGTTCTAGTCTTCCAGGACCTGACACTGAATCCATCGAGGGCTTGAGGTTATGACGGCTTTAAGTAATGGACCCCAAATCAAGTTTGGGATGACTTTTAGGAAGCTGTACAAAGAGTTCAGGATGACTACCACGGTATTTAGGATAACTTTTTATTCTTTCTTAAAAACATAATTGATGACTAAGAAGAGAGTTCAAGATGGACAAAGAAAGTTTTCAGGCATTCCTCATAATCATCTCAAGCTTGATTTATGATCACGTAGATGGTAACCATTCTGATTATACAACAACCACCAAGATACATAAAAAATACCGTGCTCAACTTTAGACTTTAGAACCTTGTTAAACTCAAATTATTTTTTCTTCCCTTAAGTTCACAGTAAAGCCTTTTTCATAATAATTAAAACCATAATTCTTAATTAATTTTAAGTTTTAATTAATTTGATTAAATATTTATTTACATTATACGTTTACTGTTTCATAATTAAGTAATAGTTAATTTATTAATTTTTTATTTATTAAAGAGGAAAAAGTATGAAATATGTTTATCAAGCATTCAACAGACCACTTTCTACGATTAATAATGCCCTAGGTTGGTATAACACAGATGAAATAATATCAACTAACAGTTCTCAAGCTAAGCATAATGAAATCTCTACAAAGGTCGATGATTTGGTTGAAAATGATTTACAGAGTCCAGCTTTAACACTTGCTGATGAAGATAAACCTTCTGTATCAGAGCCTATACCTGCTGTGAAACCAGTTCATATTAAACAAACACATACTATAGCATTAAAGAAGTCTGCTGAAGGTTATTCAGAGCTAGAAAAACTAGCGGCAATACCAGATATAGATATGGCTGCTCCTGAAGTTACTAACAGTTATTGGTATAAAGAGCTACAAAGACTAACTAACGACGCTGAGGAGTTGGAATTACAATTACAATTGATTACAGTTCATCCTCAAATTTATAAATTTGTGTGTCAGATGATTGCTAAAATAGGCAATGTAGCAAAACTTAACTTTGATTATGCTACGATGCAAGATCATGCTGTTGACGTATTTCAAATACTTACTACAACACCAGGGCTACAAAGCATTAGTTTGGAACGTACCTCTATAACAAAACAGGACAATTTCGTACAAATAGCCAAGATGTTTGCTGAATCATCACTAATTGAGCTAGATTTATCTCATAATACTGCTCCTATTAATAGTAAAGTTACTTGCGACAGATTCCTTACTATAGTTAATAGTATTCTTGACGAGGTTACTTTTCATGCACTTCAGCATAAAACCATACATATACGTGATAATGGTAACTATGCACAGAAGAAAGAAGCTTATCAGTCTCTTACACAAAGGGTTGAAGAATACAATTCTCATCAATCTCTTCTTACAATTGAACAATTTCAGGATTCATTTAATCAACATACACTATTACCAGATTTAGTAGATGTTATAGGTGACTATTACTTTGTTAATGGTGTTACACTTGACTTAATCTAGGCTTGCAGTAAACTTCTTTTCTGCCCCACTTCTCCCTTAGTGTTTAATAAACACCCGAGTAAACCTCCGCTTTCCACATTGGTTTACTCGAAACTCTTCTACATTACATTCTTACCACTTCTAACGTAATTTATTATTTCTTTTCTTCCCCTTGATCAAGAGTCACTAAATTCTTACGATCAATTGGTAGTTTTTTCTTATATTGTTGTTCTTTTTTTAGGTAATCTTGAGCTTCCTGCGATAGTTTTTTATAAAGCACTTTTTTCTCCTTATTTAGCTTCGCAACTTCTTTGCGATAACTAATTATTTCATCTCTAATTTTTGGAGGTATTTTTGAAACATACTCTTTATATTCATCCACTATTTTTTGAAACTCAGCCGGATCTTTAAGTTTAGCTTTTGGTTTAGAATTATTTGCCTCATCTTCAGCGGCAAAACACGTTGCTACTGAGAGAAACATTAACATAAAAACCAATATAATTTTTTTTGCTTTGTCCATAAATTTTCCTCGTGTAGAATTAAGCACCGAAAAACGGCATAAGATTAATTAACTATGAATCATCTATTTAGTCAACCAAAAGTAATTTTTAAGATAAGTTTTATTACCAAACATGAGCACCTCAATAAATTCGAGGAATTCTTTTCTGAAGAAATACTTGGCATCAGCTCTAGTGAAATTGAATCTTCAACCATAGATTCAAAACCTTACGATCTATGGCAGATTGAAATACTCTATGCTAACAAACCAAATATAGCCACTTTAAGCAAAAAATTAAATGAATATGCTCTAATTAATGATTTACAACTTGATTCAGAATTACAACTAGAATTAATAGAAGATAAAGACTGGGTTGCGGAATATCAAAAGCAACTTAAACCTATAGTCATAGAACAATTTTTTATCGCACCAAAATCCCTTGAAGTTTCGATACCTAACAACAAAATTCCTATTTATATAGAAGCTTCAAGAGCTTTTGGTACTGGTGAACATGCAACAACTTCCTTATGCATAAAAGCCATTAATTCCTTAAGGGAATTACCAATAGACTCAGTATTCGATCTTGGAACTGGTAGCGGCATTTTATCTTTTGTTTCTGAAAAAATATGGCCAAAAGCCCAAATATATGGATGTGATATTGAAGAAACTTCAGTAAATATCGCTAAAAATAATAGAATTTGTAATAATTCAAAAATTAACTTCTACCAAAACTCTGAATCCGAATTGATTAATTCTTCTATGAATATAAAATTTGACTTAATAGTTAGCAATATCTTAGCTACACCCTTGATAATCCTAACCCCTAAAATTACTGCCTTAATTAAGCCTAGCTCTCACGTTATACTATCTGGTTTTCTTGATTATCAACTTAAATCAGTGCTTGATGCCTATGAAAAACATGGATTAAAAGTAGTAAACATACTGATAGAAAATAACTGGGTTGCAGTTTTATTTTCAGTAAATAATAATTAACCAAAATTATTGACTTTTTTCATTATACACATTAGAATCCACTAATAAATTATCTAATTTTAATAAAGAGTAAATGATGAAAGGTGACGTTAATAAGTCTGGAATAATGACTGAAATCCGAAGGCTATTTTGGCCGATTGAATGGCATGAGAATAAGAAATTTATTCCTATGGCATTGATGATGGCTTGTATATTGTATAACTATGCTACTTTAAGGTCTGTAAAAGATGGATTGGTAGTTACTCATATTGGCCCAGAAGCAATTAGCTTTCTAAAAACATACATAGTACTACCTTCAGCTATATTATTTATGATTTTATACGCTAAGCTTTGTAATATGATGAGTCAACAGAAAGTGTTTTACACTGTGACTTCGATATTCCTTGGTTATTTCGCAATATTTACATTCTTAGTTTACCCTGAACCTGAATGGTTCCACCCTTCGGCTAGCACTATAGCTGCCCTTGCTGAACAATATCCAAACTTCAAGTGGTTTATTAGAATTGCTGGCAATTGGAGTTATGCATCTTTTTATATGATGGCAGAAATGTGGGGTAGCATGATGCTCACACTATTATTCTGGCAATTTGCAAACCAAATTACTAGAACTGATGAAGCGAAACGTTTCTATTCTATGTTTGGTTTACTAGGTAACGTTGCACTGCCTCTAGTAGCACTAACATTCCATCTGTTATTGTCTAAAGAAGTGCATATAGTTCCTGAAAATGTAAAGCTAATGCCGGTACTATGCGTTACTCTATTAAGTGGTGTATTCGTACTAATTTTATATAGCTGGATTAATAAGAATGTTCTTACAGATCCAAAATTATATGATGCGGCAGCTCCAGGAGCAGCAAAGAAGAAAAAAGCTAAACTTTCACTAGGTGATAGTTTTAAAATGATTTTCACTTCAAAATACCTAGGCTTGCTAGTTATTCTAGTTCTATCATATGGTATTTCAATTAACCTTGTTGAAGGTGTGTGGAAATCTAAAATAAAAGAATTACACCCTACTGTTGAAGCTTATACCTCATATATGGGAGTTTTCCAAGCATATCAAGGGGTTGCAGCAATATTTTTCATGCTTGTAGGTAGCAATATCTTACGTAGAGTATCATGGTCTGTAGCTGCTATATTTACACCTGTAATGATTTTGATTACAGGTCTTGCGTTCTTCTCGTTCATCGTGTTTGATCAAGGAATAGGCTTGGAATTAGCTGCTTTCCTAGGCACTGGACCACTTGCAATGGTAGTAATGATTGGCATGATCCAAAACGTATTAAGTAAAGCTACAAAATACTCTTTATTTGACTCAACAAAAGAGATGGCGTATATCCCACTTGATGATGAAATGAAAAGTAAAGGTAAAGCGGCTGTAGACGTGGTTGGTGGTAGATTCGGTAAATCTGGTGGTGGTATTATCCAGTCTACGTTCTTTATCCTGATGCCATCATATAGCTTTCCAGAAGCAACACCATTTTTTGCCGGTATCTTCTTCTTCGTAGTAATAGCTTGGATATTTGCTGTTCGCGGATTAGGTAAAGAATACAATAAAAAGCTAGAAGAAAATAAGGCGTAATAGGTAAATAATATTACGATTAATCCCGGGTTCAAAGTTTAGATAATCTAAATTTTGTCCGGGATTTTTATTTATACAGGATATAACTCTCTCTTTAATCATTATTAAACCCCACAATAGTCATATCCTGAACTTGATGCAGAATCCATTACTTAAAGCTGTGTAACCTCGATACTTTTTGGACTCCCGATTAAGCCTGGGAGGACTACAGATCCTTTGAGATAACAGAAAGAGCAATAAAACCTGTCTACTCGGTTGTAGGCAGCGCATCAAATAGTTTCAAATCTACTATTTGATCTTCCCAAGATGAGCGGCTTGCATAGAAGATATGGGCAGTTGGTTCTAAAAAAACATCACCATCTAAACTACCTGCCGGTAAAACTATGTGGCTTTCACCTTCTTTTCTAGGCACAGGACTACCGCAGTTCTTACAAAAAGCACGTTGCTTGTGCCTTTTAACTTAAAATAAGCAATGTTATTTTCACCTTTTTCCCATACTAATTGAGCGTCATTAAAGAAAACATTAGCACCATGAATTGTGCCAGTTTCTTTACTGCACCGACTACAATGACAAAAAAACATTACGCTAGGCTTTTGTGCCGTTATTACATAACGACAAGCACCACATAGACATTCACCTATTGATTCATTGAAATTTTTCTCTTTTTTACGATAGAAGGATATTTACATCAACATCTATTCTTATTATCTTTCCAAATATTATAACTCTTTATCACAGTAACAGCAGAAATTCCTATCAGAAAAAATCAATTCAAAAAAAATTAACACAAAAGAATAAGCCAACACAATTCCTTTGATTTTCAAAGCTCTATAATCATCATAGTCAGTATACAACTGTAATAATGCATAGAATGTTACAAAACTCATCAAGAAAAAGAACAACCGAGTTAATAATTTATTCAGTAAAGCAAATTTTAGTTTGTTAAGCAAAGTTTGATGCAAAAAATAATGACTTAGCATAATATAAAAAATAGCAAAAGGTAAAAGTAAAAGCCATAAGGTAGACAACTGTTCAAATTGTAGATCTTTAAACAACCAATAAACTATAAGCACATAAAAAGAACTAATGGTATAATTCCAAGAAATCACTCTAAAAATATAAATAGCTAAGTTTTTAGTTCTATATATCCCATTTTTCAATAACAACTTACCTAAGATCTTACATACATAAAACCCGTGCTGCCCGATAATCAACGCTCCTTTTGGCAACAAATACAGCCAAGTTTTGGTTCTGCTCAAACCACTCTGCCTTAAAAAAATAAACAATAACGGAATTTGAATAATAATAATTGGCACAGTAGCTAGTAAAGTACATTGAGTTAATTGATTATTAGTTATGATAAAACTTAAACCATATATCAACAAAAAGTGAATTAGTAAAAGAACTTTACCGTAAGCCCTCTTAACCATAGATTGGCTAGTTAAAAGATTATCAAATTTCTTTATCAAAGATAATCTACTTTTGAACTTAGAATATAGAACATCATTCTTTCTAGAAACAAGGTTTTTATAACCTTTCCAATCACCTTGCGACACGAATGTTTCAAATTCATTTATTTGATTATTTTTCTTCCTTTTGAACATGGCTATAAATCTTACAAAATCACTTTATTTTAAAAGATTGTAATAGCATAAATATTAACAATCATAAGTTGAATCTCTTCAAATAAAAAAAAGCTTGCATTGCAAGCTTGGCAGCGACCTACTCTCCCGTGCCATGAGGCAAAGTACCATCGGCGCTGTGGGGTTTCACTTCCGAGTTCGGAATGGGATCGAGTGTTTCACCCACGCTATAACCACCAAGCTAGCAATACAAGCTTTTTTAAAAGCTCTAATAAAGATGATAGAGAATAAAACATTTTACTAATTAGCTATTACAAGCGTATAAAATTCACACTACATGCAATCGTATAACTCTAAAGCAAAATAAAACAATCGAGCTATTAGTACCAGTAAGCTTCACATGTTACCATGCTTCCACACCTGGCCTATCAACGTGGTGGTCTTCCACGGCTCTGATAGGGAAGTCTAGTTTTAAGGTGGGTTTCCCGCTTAGATGCATTCAGCGGTTATCCCGTCCGT